>JACXTT010005147.1_pt1 | contig 19107 bp, 14 predicted proteins | sample 9270951 | NCBI WGS metagenome assembly JACXTT01 (sample SAMN15532306, study PRJNA645909) | rock metagenome | isolation source: weathered quartz diorite | place: Puerto Rico | collected 2017-06-21 | reverse complement strand
ATTCCAGGTCCTTCTCCGGACTCAGCAGCACATAGCGCGCGTACTCCAGCGGGATCACCTGGTTCATGTTTTCCATTCTGGGGGGGACGTCTTCGAAATAGCCGACCCACACATCGTTCTTCATCGGGTACTTGTGCAGCCATTCCCATGCCGCCTGGCGCACTCGCCGGTACGCGGCGACATCGCCCTGTTCGATCCGGATCAGTTCGTCGAACAGCATGACCGGCTCCAGAACGTTGGCCGAGTATGGACCCATTCCTGGCCCCCTGATCTTGCCGTCGCGCGCGTAGCAGCGAACCGGCCAGGGCGAGTTGGCGGCATCGCCCGCCTTGTAGTTCTTGGCTAGCGCATCGGCGCAGCGAATCGCAGCCTGTAAGTATTTCGTATTACCGGTCATCTCATAGAAGCGAAGATAAGCGTACCCGTCCTCGCCGACCACGTGCGGCTCGATGTAATCCTCGCCGTGGTGGCTCCAGCCGGTATAGCGATGGTCTCCGGGATTGGCTGAGGTATAGGGCACGCGCGACCACACATAGTTCTCCGGAGTCAGCCCGTTTTCCAGTTCGTAATCGATGAAGTCCTGGAGGAACACGATCGTGTCCGGATCGCCTGTATAGGGATAGAGCCGCTCGATGAAGCCTTGCAGCATGGCGCGGAGATAAGCCGTGGAGTTCGCCCAGTGCCAGTCGGGCTGCATCTCATAAGTGGTGCGGTCAAAGTCGAAGCAGCAGAAGAAGTAATGATAGCGCTGCCGGTTGTACTGGTCCCAGAGAATCTTCCACTGCGTAAGGAAATGTGAGCTGTACGAATAGCCTGCATTCTCGGGCATGGGCCAAGGCAGAAGCTTGCCGCCGGCATCCAGCTCGACAGGGCGGCCGGCAATGGTGGGAGCGTCAACGGTCGAGACAATCTTGAACGGCTCCTCGGCCCGAACAAAGCCGGCAATCAGCAACACGGCGGCGCAACGAAGTCGCATCATGATTAGTAACTCGTGTCGTATTTCACAATCAGAAGCGTGGCGAGAAGCACGATCCCGGAACCCACCAAAGCGAGCGTGCTCAGCCGTTCGCCGAGAAGAACGGCCGCCAGCAGAACGCCGAAGATCGGGACCAGGTAGAGAGAAACCGAAGCCACCGTCACATCCAGATGTTCGAGTGCGGCGAAGAAAAACAGCATCGATGCGCCGTACATGAGGATCGCCAGAAATGCGAACGCGGCCCAGGCTTTCCAGTCGAACGCGCCGAATACGCTCCAGTGGAACGGTTCCACCCAAATCAACAGAGGCACGCTGGCCAGCGAAGCGGTGATATAGCTGAAGATCAGGATCTCGATTTCCTGAAAGCGCCGCATCAGGCCCTTGCAATACGTGTTGTAGAACGAGGAGCCGAAGCAGCCGACCAGAATGAGAGCATTTCCAGCAATGTACTTCATTTCCAGGAACGAGCTTTCGCGCAGGTCCTGAACCGACATGAGGAGTACTCCCACCAGCCCGATGCCGAGCGAGGCGATGCGCAGCCGGCTCAGCTTTTCGTGCAGCATGAAGGAAGCCAGCACCGCGGTGATTACGGGAATCATCAGGTTGAGCACGGCGCCGTTAGAAGCCAGTGATTTATAGATTCCCCACGTCATGCCCAATTGCGCGAGCACCTGGCCCCCAACGCCGGCGAGCGTGAACTTGCCCCAATCGGACCACGTGGGCCGCTGAGCCCCGGGATTCGCTCGCCGCTTGTGAATGAGCAGCGGCACCAGCAGAACAGTGGTGATGTAAAAAGGAACAAACGTGATGGCGACAGGGCCCATCTGGCGGTCCAGAAACTTCACCGCCGTGCCCTGAGCGGACCAGATGAGCGACGCCATGGCCAGCAAAGTGAAGTAACCGAGCATGCGCGTTTTGTGAGTTTGTCCGGCCGTTTCAGCGGTCGTCGCCATCTTGTCATCCTTCCTGTACGATGACGCCGAACCGGTCGGCGCCCATCGAGCTTCCGTCAAATACGTATGGCGCCACGCCTCGAGCCTCAGCATAACGCTCGACTATGCGATCAAACGCTTCTCGCGCATCCCGGCGGCCAAGGATAGCCACTGTTCCTCCCGCACCGCCGCCAGTCACCTTTGCGCCGTAGAGACCGCTCCCCTGCTCGCGCACGAGATCGACTAGCAGATCGGTGGCCGCATTGCCCAACCCGCACTCGGTATACGAGTAGTGTGACTGAAACATCAGATCGCCCATCAGGCGCGAGGCATCTTCGAAAGCCTCCCCCGCTGCTCCACGAGCTAGTTCGACGAATAGCTGGATGCGCTGGTTTTCTTCAATGGCATACCGGGTGCAATTCCTGACGCGGTACTGGATCTCAGGACGGACCGCTGTGAAAGGGTCCGGATGAAACTCGCCACGTTGCAGAAACTCAGAGCCTGACATGGTTTCGGGGAGCCGTAACTCATATTTCGCGCGGAAGAGAGACGGGGTCACGTTGGAGAGGTATCCGCACCAGCGAGGATCGGTAAATCGCGGGATCCTGCTGTTGGCGTCACGGGTAACGGTCAGCCCTTCCCAGTCGCAGATCACCTTGTAGCCCATGAACGCCGCCGCGCGTGCAGCCTCGTACTCAATTCCCGTGACCGCATGGCTGACTCCCGAGTCTACCGCCCAGCAGCGTAATTCATCCCGAAGCCGGACCAGAGGACGAGGCTGGCACGGCTGGCAGAGAAGCGGGAGCACGAACCCCTCGTCGCCCAGCACTACCGCTGCCTGGTCCATGATGCCGCAAGCCGATTCGGCGATGACATTCTCCACCCATTGGCAGGCTTCCGCCAGTTCAATGCCGTGGAGATCGATTCCGTACGCGCGAGCCGCCGGTTTCATCACCGCGACCTCGACCGCCGCCGACGAACTCACACCTTTATTGAGTGGGACCTCGGAGCGTATATAGACGCTGGCGCCTGTTTGCACCGCTTCCGGGTATCGAAGCCGCAGCAGATAGAAAATTCCAAGAACATAAGCCGTCCAGCGATGGCCGGGATCTACATTCACCATCCGGCGCACGGCTTCCTCATCCGTCAGCGCGTCCAATTCAAATTCGATCTGGTCCCGCCATCCGCGCTCCGCGATCTGCGGATTCCAGAACGCGATTCGCCGGTCGGCGCGCAACTGCACTGCGCCCCAGGTAGCTTCGCGGATGGTCGCTTCGAAGACTAAACCGCCGGTGTAATCTACGTTGCCGCCCATCACGTCCAGGCGTCCCGGTGAGCGTCCGATAAAAACCGGGCAGCTGGGCGAGAAGAACAGGCGTTTCCCGCGGATGCGCTTGACTTCGCTCTCGAACGCCGTCACGCCAGCTCCCGGATGCTGTCGGCCACATAGTTAATGGCCGCTTCCGTCATCCGCGGATGGATGGGCAGGCTCACGTATTTGTGAAACAGCGCCTCGGCCACCGGGCACTCGCCTTCGTGATGCCCGCGCCTGCGATAGGCCGTGGTCAGGTGGATGGGCATGTAATGCGACCACACCTGGATGCGCTTTCCGGTGTACAGTTCCCACATGAAATCTTCTTTGTTGAGGCGGAATTCGCGCTCCACAAGGACACAATAGATGTGGAAAACGTGTTTGACGTCAGGTGAGACGCACGGCAATGTGAGGCCGCGAATTCCACCGAGCCGCTCGCAGTACTGATTGGCGATCTCGATCCGGCGGCCATTGAAGCCGTCCAGCTTTTTCAACTGTTCCAGACCGACAGCGGCCTGCGCATCCGTCATGCGAAAGTTGAAGCCCACATCGTCAAAATCCAGGAACCAGTAGCGCTTCCCCATGGGCTGTTTCGATTCATCGATGGGAAGATACTTGCCCTTGGGATCGTAGGTCAAGCAACACAGCGAACGGAACGACAGCATGCGCTCGTAAAGGTCCTTCCGGTCCGTGGTGATCATGCCCCCTTCGCCCAGCGTGACCATGTTCTTCTGCTGGTGAAAGCTGAACACGCCGATGTCGCCGAGCGTCCCGGCGCGGCGGCCTTTGTATTCGCCTCCCGCTGCGTGCGCGCAGTCCTCGATCACAAGAATGCCGCGCTTTCGGGCCACAGCCATGATCGGGTCCATGTCGCAGCACTGGCCGTAGAGGTGGACGACGATGATTGCCTTGGTCCGATCCGTAATCTTCGCGGCGACACAGGCCGCATCGAGATTCAATTTCCGGGGATTCACGTCGGCGAAGACCACGCTCGCCCCTTGTGCCGCCGCGGCATTGGCCGTCGAGATCCAGCTGATCGGGGTGGTAATCACTTCATCGCCTGGCCCAACTCCGGCGGCAATCAGAGCAAGTTGCAGCCCTGCCGTGGCTGACGTGACAGCAAGACCGTGCGTGGCGCCACAATATGCGGCGAAGGCCTCTTCGAATTTCTTTACCTTCGGCCCGCATGAAGGAGCGCTGGCACGCAACACTTCGACCAGCGCCGCCTCTTCTTCCGGCCCGTACACCGAACCGTGGCCGTACTCGAGTTCATAGATTGCTTTGGGGAGATCCATGGATGGCTCTTTCTATGACTTCGCCGCAAGTGGGGACGGGCGTCCGGCATACCGTGCGTATCCTCTCCGTCAGAAGAAAATGATTCAAACCGCGTGCGGCGCGCCCCGGCAAAGGCTCGGTTTGCGGTTGCACCAGGTCACTGGAGTAGCCCATCCTCTCCGCCAGCCGCACCCCGAGCTCGAAGCGCGAGATAGATTCTTGCGCGCCGATATGGAAGATGCCGGACGCGTCTTCCGACCCAATCAGCTCGACGATGAATTCGCTTAGTGTATCGGGGTCGATAGGGTTGCGGTATTCAAAATCGGGCAGCGAAACGCGTTCCCCGGCGCGAAGCTTTGCGGCGAATTTGTTCAGCATGGCATTGGTGCCGGAGCCTTCCGCGAAGCCCACCACCAGCGCCAGGCGGAAGATCACGGCCGAGGGCAGCTTTCGTGCAACCAGCTGTTCGCCACAGACCTTGGTCCGGCCGTAGACGCTCAACGGGTTGGTTTCGTCGGATTCCCGGTAGCCATGCTGCGTGCCGTCAAACACAGCCGCTGAAGAAAGAAACACCAGCCTGGCGCCGGCGCGAGCGCAAGCCTCGGCCACGTGAGCCGCGCCGCCAACGTTGACTGCCTCGGCCAGTTCCGGCCTGCTCTCGCAGAAGTCGATGTCGGAAACCGCGGCCAGCAGAACAACGGCGTCCGGCTCGGTCTCTTCAAATGCTGCGTTGACACTGCCGGACGACGTGACGTCTATCGCCACGGCGCGCTCACTGGGCGTCAGCCCGAGATCCGCCTGATACACGTCGAAGCACTCCGCGGCCCTGCGGGCCAGGTGCTGCCCCAGGAAACCGCCGGCGCCGACGATCAACAGGCGGGGTTCAGTGGACAAGGCGCATGGACCCTCTTTCGATTCCTGGCTCGATGTGTTTGCGGTTCTCCGTCAGAAGTGCAGCCGCAAACCGAACTGCATGCGCCGCTGATCCACAGAGGTCGAAAACACCTGGCCCATGGTGGAGTCGCCCACGGCCGAGTCCGGCGCGCCGAAGTTCGTGTGATTGAACGTGTTAAAAACGTCTACGCGGAATTGCAGGTTGATCCGCTCGGTGACGTTGAACATTTTGGAAAGCGACGAATCCAGTTGTTGCTGGCCGTCGGCATAAAGCGGGTTGATACCCAAGTTGCCGTAGGTATCCGGAACCGTGTCGTCAACAAAACAAGCGGGATTGAACCACAGGTTTGGCGTCGGATTCGAGATCGCTCCACTGCAGAGGCGGTTTGCCCGGTTGCTTTGACCGTTATTCAGCAGGCTCACACCGGAGGTGACGTCGAACCGCGTGCCGCTGCGAACGTGAATTAGCCCCGCGTACTGCCAGCCGCCCAGCACCGCGTCCAGCCCGCGGTTGATATTCGATAGATATGTCCGGCCACGGCCGAACGGAAGCTGGACGACCACTTGCGCATTGAAGGTGTGGGCGATGTCCTGGGGCGTCGGCCCGTAATATTGCCAGATGTTGGCCGGGTTGATGTTGTAGCCGTTCGCGAAATTCCGTGCATGCGCGTAGGTAGCGTATACGTCGATGTACTTCGTGACCTTGGCATTGAAACTCGCGGTCAGGGCATCGTACCAACTGCCGGCAGTCGAGAATTGAACGGGCACATCCCCTAACTGCGGATATGTGCCGTATAGCGGCCGCGCGAGGTTGTAATCAACGCCGGGCTGCTGCGGAGGCGCCTGGTTGATGTTCACTCCGTGGTTGTTGTTGCGTCCTTGCACGTGTACGTAGCCAACGTCGATAACCATGCCAGTCCGGATTTCGCGCTCGACGTTGATAGTCCCCTGGTCCACGCGCTGGTTCTTCCAGTTGATGGCGGTGCCGCGGATTACCGCATTCGCTGGGATGACCAGATTGCCGGAGCTGTCATACTGCGCGGTCGAGATGGGAATGCCGTCCTGCGAGATGGACAACGATGGCGTCAGGTTGTTAGGCGTCAATAACTGCTGCTTGACGTAGCTCGGGTAGGTAAGTCCGAGAATAGTGAGCGGCCCCGACCAGTACGCCTGCCAATAGGAAATGCCATACCCGCCGCGCACGCTGGTCTTGCCTCGATCGGGTGTCCAGGCGAAGCCGACGCGCGGACCCACATCGCCCTTGTCGAGGTTGAGCGCCGGGCTTCGGTCCGTCTTGGTAGCTACCACGAGCTGGTTCGTTTGCGAATCCCAGTTCGACTGCCGGTTGTAGCGCTCGATGGGCCGCGTGTACAGGTCGTAGCGGAAACCAAGGTTCAGGGTCAGCGACGGCAGAACTTTCCAGTCGTCCTGTGCATACCACGCGTTCTGCCAGTAGCTCTGGTACGGCCAGCCGCCCACGAAGCGGGCGCGGGCGATGCTGGTCGGATTACCCAGCAGGAAACTCGGATAGGCGTATGGCGCGGCCACCCCATTGAAGGAGGTCATGGCCGGATCGAAACTGATTCTGCCCCGCGGGTCGTCACCGCCGATCGTGTCGGCTGACGTGTCCTCTACGTGATTCAAGCTGGTTCCGAATTTGAAGTTATGCTTGCCCTTTACCCAGCTGAAATTCTCTGTAACAGCGATGGTGTTGCCGATGATGAAAGCCACCCAGTCCGGGTCGCCGATGTTGTGAATGGGCGTCAGATCAACTTCGAAGATGCCCTGCGTGATCGGGTCGCCGAGGTTTCCGTTGGGAACGCCGTAGAAATTGTTCCAGGCCTTGCTCATCGATTTGTTACTGGTGTTGACGTGTGACCGGTTGTAGCCCAGGCGCAATTCATTGGACATGCTGGCGCCCAGGGTTCGCAGATAAGTGAGCTGCATGTTCTGATTGACGGTGTTCGAGTCGGCCTGCCCGTTTTGCCAGAACTGGTTCACGGTGGTCGAATTATCGTTGTTCGAGTTTAAGCGGGAATAACGATAGAAGAAGCGGTCTTTGTCGGAGAAGTTGTAATCCACCCGTCCGTCGCCCTGATCCACAGTCTGCACATTTTTGTACAGGTAATACTGATTGTTGGAAAGCCCGGGCAGGTTGGCGACGCCGAAAATCTTGTCGGCATTCATCTTGCTGGTGACCGGGTCGAAGCGGGAAGCTGGAATGATATTGCCGGCGAAGGGCGTAGCCGAGACTACATTTCCATTGGAATCAAACGTCCGTGATGCGGGATCGTAAAGCTGGCCGTAGGTGCCACCAGCCGCGTCGTTGGGCTGAGTGGCATCGTACAGCTCGGAAAAATCTCCGTTGTACATCTTGTCGGTCGGCGCGGTCGTGTAGCCAGGCTGACTGTAGCTGTATCGCGTGCCTTGGTAATCGCCGAAAAAGAAAAGCTTGTTCTTGATTACGGGGCCGCCCACGGCGTCGCCGAACTGGTTGCGGCGGAACGGTGTGGCGTCCTGCGCGAAGAAATTCTTCGCGTCCGCCGCGTTGTTGCGCAGGAATTCGAAAAGCGCACTATGGAACTCGTTGCTGCCGGACTTGGTCACCACATTGATCACGGCGCTGCCCGAAAATCCAAACTCGGCATTGTACTTTCCCGTGTAGACCTGCACTTCCTGGATCGCTTCAATCGGCGGGACCAGGCCGATATAGGCGTTCTGCGGCTCCCGGTTGAAGATTCCCTCGATGAAAACGCTGTTGGCATTGGCGTCCACGCCGCCAAGCGAGGCCAGTTGGTTGCGCGTCAAACCCACAGCCGAGCCGTTCTCCCCACCGTTGGTTAGATAGTTGCCGCTGCCGGAGTCGTTGTTGGCTCCGGGCAACAGGTTCATCTGGTACAGCGGATTCCGGTCAATATTGGGAAGCTGGTCGAGTTCTTGGTAACCGAAAGTCTTCGACAACTCCGAGGTTTCCGTCGCCACGCTCAATGGATTGGCCATGACTTCGACAGCTTGCTGCACCGCGCCCAGCGCCAGGCTGAAGTCCATGCGCGTGATCCCGCCGGCGTTCACCGCCACGTCGGACGCCACGCTGCGTTGGAAGCCCTGCTTTTCCACCGCGACGTGATATGTGCCGGGAATCAGGAAGTTCACGACGTAGTCGCCGGATTCAGTGCTTTGCGCCGTCGTCGCCGTTCCCGTGGCGTCGCTGGTAGCCTGGACGCGGGCTTCAGGAATTACCGCGCCGCTGGCGTCCCGCACCGTGCCCATAATGCGGCCGGTATTGATCTGCGCCTGTATGAGACTGTTTCCCAACAACAGAACCGCCGCAAGCGCCAATCGGCGGAAATCATAGAAAGAACGGGCCATCGGTAACCGCAACATAGTGACCACCTCGCTGAGACAGTTTGAAATATCATATGTTTCACTCCACGTACTGTCAAGGCTTTTCGGTGGTCCGCTTCGGCAGAGGAGCGGCAGGATTTATAGCTGGTTTATATTATTCAACGCGTTGCGGGAATCGGTCAGTGTTGTCTTCATCAGGCGGCGTACCGCCTGACGTGCGCCGACGGGGTTACGTGCCTGGATCTCGAGAAATATCTCACGATGCTGCTCCCATGCAGTGTTGAAACTGTTGGTCAGTTTGATCTGCTGTAAGTACACCTCCATCAGCGGATCGAGGACCATTTCAATGTACGGATTGTGGGCGGCGCGCATCACGCTCCGATGAAATCGCAGGTCGGCGGAGATGGTGCAGTCTAGATCCTCGGCTTCCTGCGTCATTTCCGCTAAGGCTGCGCCGATTTCACGCAGATCTTCTGCGGTCGCCCGCACCGCCGCCAGGCTTGCGGTGGTCTCCTCCAGGACTTGACGCAACTCAAGGAGGCGCTCCATTTCCTGGATAGTAGGTACCGGTTGGTCGCGAAAGAGGCGCAAAAGCGACTCTTTCACGCGGTCGGGCTTGGGCGCCACAGTCAGCGTTCCGCGTCCGGCACGGACATTGACGACACCCCGGTCTTCCAGAATCTTCATGGCTTCGCGGATCACAATCCGGCTGACCTGGAAGCGGTCGGCCAGCTCCACTTCTCTCGGTATCCGAGACCCCGGTGCCGGATATTCCTCGGCGATCATGCGCTGAATCTCGAGCAGCGCGAATTCACTCAACCGCCCGTTGCGGAAGCTGCGTCTTTCCATTTCGATCGGTCATACCTCCGAGCAATAAAACTCGCCAAAAGATATGATCTTTAGTATTCTACCATTCAAGCCCTTTGTCAGTTCCATGATCGAAAAATCCGCTCTGAGAGATCTATGCGTACTCACTGCCACCGTTCTGTGTGGCGTTTCAGTGTGGGGCGCCACAATCCCGGCCGATGCCAGGGTTTCACGGCTGGCTAAAGAAGTTCAGGCCAAAGGGTGGATCGTGTACAGCGCCCGAACCGAGCGTGGCGATTGGGATTTGTTCCTGATGCGGCCCGACGGATCCGGGCGGCACAACATTTCGAATACGCCGGCGTTCAGTGAGCTGGGCGGCCGTTTTTCGCCCGACGGCAAGAAAATGCTTTATCGCCGGATTCCCAGTGATTCCAAGATCAATCACGATGTTTGGGGCGCCATGGGGGAACTGATCGTCGCCAACGCCGACGGCAGCGGCGCCACCGTCTATGGAAACGCCGGAGAGTTCGCGTGGGCTTCGTGGAGTCCGGACGGAAAGCAGCTCGCCTGTCTGACCAAGGCCGGCGTCGAGATTCGTGACTTCGCTACAAAGAAAGTGCTTCGTAATCTCGACCGGAAAGGGATCTATCAACAGCTCTTCTGGTCGCCGGACGGTCAGTGGCTCACCGGAACCGCGAATCATTTCGGGGAAAGCTGGACAGTAGTTCGCATGAACGCGGTCACTGGCGAGGTTAATCCGGTAGCCAAATTTCAAAACTGCACGCCCGACTGGTTTCCCGATTCCAAACGCCTGATCTATTCGTCGCGGCCGGCGAATCAGGAGGAGCCAGACGGAGGAAAGTTGGCCAGCAGCATGGGGCAGAGACCCGGATACGGCTGGACACAACTTTGGATGGCTGACGGAGACGGAAGCCGCGGGAGCCTGGTTTATGGAGAGGACGGCCGCCACATTTACGGCGGGGCACTTTCTCCCGACGGACGCTACGTAATTTTCAGCAGATCACCCGTCGATGGTGGGCTGGGAGCCCATGACACAGGTGCTCCGATGGCGCTGATGCGGATCGAAGACGCGCCCACGATCGGGGGCGAGAGCAAGGCGCTTCGCAAGTTGTTTCCACACACCAAAGACGGGCCGGTTCTGCCGCTACCCGAGGGCTGGGAGCCTCACTGGACTTATGCGGAGGCCCCGGGGAAGAAGTGAGCCGATCCCGTTCGTTTTGGCTGGGCCTGGCGCTGGCCCTCCTTGCATTCTCCTGCGCGAAGCGCGGTGATTCCGGTGTCGACCGCGAAGTCACGACTCTCGGCGCCATTGAGGTTACCGCGAAACTCATCGAGATTCCCGGCCCATTTCCCCCCAACGACCTTTACAACTACGGTTTTGTCCTGAAGTACAAGGTCCTGGCGGTACACCGCGGCAAAGTGGACGGAGACGAGATTCTGGTAGCGCACTACAATCCGCTGAAGCCACGATCGACTGCGCAGGATGAGTTTTCCGGCAAAGTGGGCGGCCATCTGGATCGCTTCCGTGCGGGTGACGTGCATCGCATGGCGCTCGAAGCGCCTCTCGACAACTTCTGGATGGGCGGAGTGGTGGACAAATATTTCGAACAGAAAGGTGTTCGTTATTGGGCGGTCTGGACCGACTAGCTTGGTTTTCACCACCCACATCTTTGTCTTCTATTTTCTACCGCTGGTTTTGTTGATCTACTACGCCCTGCCGCGGTACAAAAACGCTTTCCTCACCATTGCGAGTTACGTGTTTTACGGATGGTGGGAGCCATGGTTCGTGCTGTTGATGATGACCTCCACGGTGGTGGATTACATCTGTGGCGGCATTATCGCCACTCCGGGTGCGAGCGCGACCCGCAGGCGCACCGCTCTGGTAACGGCCATCGTGTGCGACACGGCTTTGCTGGCGTTCTTTAAATACTACGTATTCACGGCGGAGAACCTCAATGTGCTGCTGCACGTCTTTGGGGCCGGCGCGCTGCCCGTTCTCAAAATCACACTTCCGATCGGAATTTCTTTTTACACCTTCGAGAGCATGAGCTACACCATCGACGTGTACCGCGGAGTGGTGCAACGGGCACGATCGTTTTCTGATTTGTCCTGCTTCATCAGCCTATTTCCACATCTGGTGGCGGGCCCCATCGTCCGGTACAACGTGGTTGCCGACCAGCTTGCTTCCCGCGAACACACCCCCGAGAAGTTCACGCACGGAATTGCCCTGTTCATCCTCGGGTTCGCGAAGAAGACCCTGCTGGCGAACCCTATGGGCACAGTCGCGGACTCCGTCTTTGCGGCTCAATCTCCACTGGCCATGGACGCGTGGGTCGGCGTCGTCGCCTACGCCTTCCAGATCTATTTTGATTTTTCGGGGTACTCGGACATGGCCGTGGGGCTCAGCCGCATGTTCGGTCTCGTGATTCCCAAGAATTTCGCCTCGCCGTATCTGGCGGAAAGCATCACCGATTTCTGGCGGCGCTGGCATATCTCGCTTTCCACCTGGTTGCGCGATTATCTCTACATCCCGCTAGGTGGCAACAAAAAGGGACCGCGCCGCACCTATATCAACCTGGCGGCAATCATGCTTCTGGGGGGCCTCTGGCACGGAGCGAACTGGACGTTCGTAGTCTGGGGAGCCTATCACGGGAGCCTTCTGGCCTTTGAGCGGTGGAGAGGAAAGACCGCGCCTTACGACTGGCTGCCGCGCGCCGCACGCGTGGCGTTCACGTTCGTGCTGGTGCTCATATCCTGGGTCTTGTTTCGCTCTCCCACTATCACGGCTGCGATACATTATCTGGGCGCCATGGCCGGCGCCAACTCTTCCGCGGGACCCGCCATATTGCTGGGAGCGGAAATCTACACGCCTTACTCGCTTGCGATTCTCGGGCTGTGCGCGCTTCTCTCTTTTCAGAGGCTGGAAGTTTACGACTGGGTGGAAGGACTGGATTGGCCAAGAGCGTTTGCCCTGGTGCCGCTGTTCTTGCTGGCTATCGCCGCCATGTTTACACAAGGGCTCAATCCTTTTCTCTACTTTCAGTTCTGAGCGCCTATGCCGCGCCGATTCCAACTCGCTTTCATCGGATGCTTCCTCCTGATCATCTATGGTGTGCCGCTCTCGCAGGCTGGCCTGGAAATGTATCGTGGCGGCCGGCCGCAGGCGATCGACGTGTTCGCCGCAATCCCCACGAAAGAAAATCTGCGAGCATTTGAAAAAGACCTGGAGCGATCGTCGGTGTACGCACAAGGGGTCCGGCCCTGGATGCAGTACCTGACCTACCTGGCGCTGCGGAATCCCGGCGAGAAAGCCATTCTCGGCCCCGATGGGTGGCTCTTCTATAAGCCCGACGTGCAGTACCTGGTTGAGCAGAAGCCTATGAGCATTGAGGACCCCGTTACTGCGATTTTGGCCTTCCGCGAGGAACTGGCGCGCCGGGGAATCCGCCTCATGGTTATTCCAATGCCGGGCAAACCCAGTGTGTATCCCGAAAAACTGACCCGGCGCACCGGATTTCGTTCTCCTACGCGGGACTGGATCGCACGGCTGCGCGCGGACGGAGTGGAGACGCCCGACCTTTTCGAGATTTTCGCGACGAAGTCTCCAGAAGGGCCTTATTATCTGCGCCGCGACACGCACTGGTCGGGCGATGCCGCACGAATCGCCGCCCAGGCAGTGGCACTGCGCATTAGGGATCTCGAGTGGTTGAGCCCCGGCTCGACGGATTACGATGTGAAGCCAATCGGGCTGAGCCGGCGCGGCGATATCATGCGAATGATGCAGGCGCCGCAACTGGAGCAGCAGTTCCCCCCCGAGCAGGTGCGCTGCGGGCAGGTTGTCCGCCGGGACACCGGGGAGCTCTATCACGATGACCCGCAGTCGCCGGTGCTTGTCTTGGGCGACAGCTTCCTGCGGATTTACGAGACGGATGAGCCGGGCGCGGCAGGATTCATCGCTCACCTGGCGCGCGAGCTGCGCAGTCCGCTGATGTCGATCGTGAATGACGGCGGCGCATCCACGCTGGTGCGGCAGGAGCTGAGCCGGAAACCGGGACTGCTTAGCGGCAAAAAGCTAGTGATATGGGAGTTTGTCGAACGAGACATACGTTTCGGCACGGAGGGCTGGAAATACGTGCCTCTGCCGGAAAGTTGAGATTTTATAGAGGAGACATGTCCAAATGAAAAGCGTTCCGGAAGTCAGCCGCAGGCAATTTTTTCAGGGGGCCGCGACCTCGCTGGCGGCTCTCTCGATGGCGGAAACCATGGCCGCCCAGTCAAACAAGAAAGTGCGGATCGGAGTGGTCGGTGGTGGTTTCGGCTCGCACTTCCAGTGGCATCTCCACCCGAACTGCAAAGTGGCAGCGGTCTGCGACATTCGGCCGGACAGGTTGCAGACGCTTTCAGAGGTATACCACTGCGATAAAACCTATAAGAATTTTCGTGAGATGCTCGGCAACCGGGAGCTCGATGCGGTGGCCGTTTTCACTCCGTTGCCGCTGCATGTCTGGATGGCGACCGAAGCCATGAAGACCGGCAAGCACGTCATCAGCGCCGTGCCGGCAGGCATGACGGTGGAGGAACTGGAACAACTGCTGGAGACCGTGAAGTCCACCGGCATGAAGTACATGATGGCCGAGACCAGCTATTACCGGCCGGAAATGATCACGTGCCGCGAGTGGAATAAAGCCGGCAAGTTCGGGACCATCATGTACTCGGAGGCGGAATATCATCACGAGGGGCTGATCTCGATCATGTTTGACGAGCGCGGCTTTCCGAACTGGCGTCACGGCTTGCCGCCGATGCTTTACCCCACACACAGCGTAGGCATGGTCGTGCCCGTGACGGGTGAGCGCCTCGTGGAGGTTCAGGCTGTGGGTTGGGGCGACGGCCACGAGATACTTCGCACCAACGAATATCACAACCCTTTCTGGAATACGACCGGCTTCTTCAAGACCTCCAAGGGCCATGCCAGCCGCATCGCCGTTTGCTGGCATATCGCGGACGCCGAAGTCGAGCGATCCGCATTTTACGGCGACCGCTTGTCCTACATCATGGCGCGCCCTGAAAAGTCGCCGAACACGGTGATTTCCATCGGCGACTCGAGCAAGACGGTTCTGGACAGCAATGGCTATCCGGAGGGCGATGTGAAGATTCAGGCCTACACGCAACCGAATTACTGGGAGCGGCTGCCGGAACCGTTGCGCGTCGAATCCGGGCACGGCGGGTCGCACACCTTCCTGACGCATGAATTCATCAGCGCGATCGTCGAGGACCGGCATCCCGCGGTCAACGTCTGGGAAGCCATTGCCTATACCATGCCGGGCATCATCGCCCACCAGTCGGCGCTGCGCGGCGGCGAGCCGATGAAGATTAAGGATTACGGGACGGCGCCCGCATAGCCCAGGAAGACCATGGAACATTTGCTCGCAGGAATCGGACGGAGCGACATCACTCCGGCGCCGGGTACGCCGCAAGGCGGTTGGGGCGCCCAGACTAAACAACGAAGCGTGGGAGCCGATCTGCCCTTATACGCAACGGCGCTGGTCCTGGCCGGCTCGGGCCAGAGGGTTGCGATCGTCGATGTGGATGCCATCGGCTTCGACGCGGAGTGGACCGCGAAAATCCTGGACGCGATTGCCGAACTGACTGGCCTCCCGCGCGAACACATCCGATTCTCCTGCACCCACACCCACTCCGGACCAAACACGTTTCGCATCCCGCTGTTGACCGAGGGGCGGGACATGGCGCTCGCTTACCTGGGGAATCTGCCGCTCCAGATTGCGGGCGCGGTTTGGCAGGCTATGCAGACGATGATCCCGGTGCGCGTGGCCGCCGCGAAGGGCCATTGCGACATCAACGTGAACCGCCGCCTGCGGTTACCCGACGGTCGCGTAGTGATGGGGCGCAACTGGCAGGGCGCGGTCGATCGCGCGGTGCGCGTGCTGCGCTTTGACGATCTGCACGAACGGCCCTTTGCGACTATAGTTCACTACGCCTGCCATCCCACCACCCAAGCCTGGCAGGATCAGCATGTGACCCCCGACTATCCGGGCATGGTGAAAAAGGTAGTGGAAGAGCAGCTCGGTGGCACGTGTCTCTTCCTGCAAGGTGCAACGGGCTGCATCGGGCCGCGGCGCGGCTTCACCGGTGATGTGAGCGTCTATCGCAAGCTGGGAACGATTCTGGGCCTCGAGGCGGCCAAGGTCGCGCTCAATGTGGAAACTCTTCCGCGCGAGGAAAGGCTGGTGGGCGTGCAGCCATCCGGAGCGATGATCGCGCTCTATGACGACGTCCCGCGCGAGCCTGAAGCGCCCGCGCTCGCCGTACGCTCCCGGTTCCTCGAGCTGCCGCTCAAGCAGTGGCCCCCGCCCGGCGAGCTCGAAGCGGAGTTGGCCACGTTGCGGCACGACGTGGAGCGGTTGCGCGCAGGTGGAGATCCGGAAGAGCTACGGGCGGTTACGGCGCGCGCCACCCAGGTGAACATGCGCGCCGAAATGGCCCGGCAGCATCACGGCAAGACGCACCTTGCCTGGCAGTTGCAGGGCATCCGGATTGGCCCGGTGGCGCTGGTCGCAATACCTGGCGAGCCCTTCGTCGAGATCAGCCAGCAGATCGAAAGCGCGTCTCCATTTGAGCACACGCTGTTCTCTGGCTACTCGAACGGCGGGTTCGGATACATGCCGGTCCCGGAGGCCTATCCGGAAGGCGGATACGAGGTCGAGATTTCGCCGTTTTCCCCTGATGCCGCTGGGATAGTCGTGGAGAAAACCCTGGTCATGCTGCGGGAGCTGGCTGCGGTGCGATGAGTGCGTTGCACGGCGCGCCTGCCAGGTACAATATCCGAGATGCGGCTAACGCTCATTGAATGTCTGCTGCTTGTGGCGGCGGCCGTGCTGGCAACCGGGTGCGGCCGGACCAGCGGCAGCTCGGATGCCGCTCGCGATCCCCGGACCGCCGGGCTGGCCGCGGAGGTCCACGATCTCGGCTGGATTGTGTTCGGGGCTCGCACCGAAAAGGGCGACTGGGATCTGTTCATTATGCGGCCCGACGGCTCCGAGCGCCGCAACATCACCAATACCGCCGACTATAACGAGGCCGCGCCGCGGTTTTCGCCGGACGGCCGGAAGCTTCTTTACCGCCGTCTGAAAAAAGACCAGAATGTGGACGGCAACCGGTATGGTATGCAAGGAGAACCAGTCATCGCCAATAGCGACGGCAGCAACCCGCAAGTGGTGGGCGGTGAGGGCGAATACCCGTGGGCATCCTGGGGGCCGGACGGCGCCCAGATCGCCTGCCTGGCGCCGAAGGGCATTTCTTTCGTGGACCTGGCGACGCGTCAAGTCGTTCGCACACTCGACCGCAAGGGTATCTTCCAGCAGTTGAACTGGTCACCGGACGGGAAGTGGCTGGCCGGCGTGGCCAATGTCGGCGAAGTGTGGACCATCGTCCGCATGAACGCATCGACGGGCGAGCTAAACCCCGTGCACACTTACCAGAACTGCACGCCGCACTGGTTTCCGGACTCGGCGCGCCTGGTGTTTTCCTACCGCCCCGTCGCCCAGGAAAAAAACGCGAACAACGGCCTCGGCTGGAGCTACCTTTATATGGCAGACGCGGACGGTAAGAATGCCGGCCTGGTGTACGGAGAAGACGGAGTGCACATTTATGGCAACATGGTTTCGCCCGACGGGCGGTACGTCGTCTTCACTCGAAGCGTGCTGGAGGATGGCGACCCCCACCACACGGGATCGCCCATGGCCGTCATGCGCTTGCGGGACGCACCCACCATCGGGGGCGCCAGTCCCGCCCTTCGCAAGAGCGAGCCGCAGGATGAGCGCGGCGTTCTGCTGCCTCTGCCGAAGGGGTGGAAGCCACACTGGGGGCTGCCGAAATTCTCGTAAACCCCGCGGCGAATCAAGCTCCGGTCCCCCTTGATACGCGGGACCGAACCTCCTGGCTTGTGAGGAACCGTACGATGTGCCTCCTCCGGTAATCTCAGCACGATCGAGTGTGAGCAATTCCGCGCGGTATTCCGAGAAGATATCCGGCAACACTATAGACGTAAGCATCGTGGCGGCCCCTGCGTCAACAAAAAATGAGGGCAGCCATGAGCAGAGGAGATTAAACATGCTTTGGACGATCGTCGTTATTCTGGGAATTTTGTGGCTGTTAGGTTTCAGTTTTCATGTGGGCGGAGGCCTCATCCACCTACTGCTGGTTGTAGCCGTCGTGGTTTTACTCTTTAATTTGCTGAGCGGACGCCGGACAGTTTAACCCCTGGGTCCCATCGCCCGGGCATCGCGTACCAGAGTCTCTCGCCTCGCAGTATGGCCTGAGCTGGGCTAGTGTCATGCATTCACGTCCTCGTCGGGGGTAGTCTGGTGTTTACCTCCGGCGGAGTTTCCAAAACGGACGCACGGCGGCTAGCCATTTTTCTGGATCGGTCTTGGACCCACGAACCAGCACTCGCAAACTGTCTCCGAAACAAAACCCTTTAAACCACTTTTTGTCTGAGCTGGGCCCCGGTCTGATCACCGGATGCGCCGACGATGATCCCTCGGGGATCTCTACTTATTCCGTAGCCGGCGCGGGCTTCGGTTATGGCCTTTTGTGGACCGCATTGGCGTCGTTTCCGATGATGACGGCCGTTCAACTCATGTGTGGCCGGCTTGGCATGGTCACCGGGCGCGGCCTGGCCGGAGTTGTGCGACGGCATTACCCGAGGTGGGTTCTTTGGGGCGCGTGTCTGCTGTTGATCGTGGCCAACGTGATTAACATCGCAGCGGATCTCGGCGGCATGGCGGAAGCGACACGGATGGTGACGGGAGTCAATTCGTTGGTTTGGACTCCGGTCTATGCAGGCGCAATCGTTGGGTTTCTGTTCTGGTCCTCGTACCGGCACATCGCGCGAATTTTCAAGTGGATGACGCTGGTATTGTTCGCCTACGTGTTGACCGCATTTTTTGCCCGGGTCGACTGGCAACAGGCGCTTCTGGCCACAGTGCGTCCGCGGCTTGAGTGGTCGCGGGAATATCTGGCAGTGCTGGTGGGCATTCTCGGGACCACCATCTCGCCATATCTGTTCTTCTGGCAGGCCGCGCAGGAAGTGGAAGAGGAACGTTCTCAGGGGCGAAACCTTGCGCAGCGGAAGGGTGCCACCAAGGAAGAACTGCGCCGCCAGCGCGTGGACATACTCACCGGGATGCTCTTTTCAAACTTCATTATGTACTTCATCGTTTTGACCACCGCCGCAACTCTGCATTCTCATGGCATAACGAAGATTGATACGGCGAAGCAGGCCGCGGAAGCACTGCGTCCTCTGGCGGGTAATGCCGCCTACTTGCTCTTCACGTTGGGATTGATTGGCACCGGCATGATCGGGGTCCCGGTTTTGGCCGGATCATGCGCCTACGCCATCGCAGAGGCCGCCGCATGGCGGGGCTCGCTTGAAAGAAAGCCGCGCGATGCGAGGCGCTTCTACGGCGTGCTCGCCACTGCCATGACCTTAGGGCTCGTACTTGATTACACCGGCCTGGATGCCGTGA
>JACXTT010005146.1_pt1 | contig 19111 bp, 14 predicted proteins | sample 9270951 | NCBI WGS metagenome assembly JACXTT01 (sample SAMN15532306, study PRJNA645909) | rock metagenome | isolation source: weathered quartz diorite | place: Puerto Rico | collected 2017-06-21 | reverse complement strand
TGCTGTGCTGCTTCGTTTGCCAGTAAGATATTCCCTCTCGAATCAATTGTGACAATCGCAGCCGGACTACTTTCGACGAGTGAACGCAATTGCTCCTCGGCATCCTGTCGCAACTTAATCTGTCTTTCGAGCTCTTCAACATGTGTCATCACGATTCGGCGATTGCGGGTCAGCTCCGAGACGAATAGCCCTGTACCAACAAATCCCGCAGAGCTGAAAAGCAGGCGAACCACAACCTCGTTGACCGGCAGGTTACTAAATGCTTCTTGCAGAACAGCGCAGACCAGAGCGACCCCAACGATCTGGGTTCGAGACAGAAACCCACCAACCATCATTATGGGAAACAGGTAAAGGAACCCCAGCGAGATGTATGGCTTCGTTGCCCAGTCTACAAGCGCGACGGCTCCTATCAGGAAGCAGGCAATAACGATCAATCTCTTACGGTTGGCGGGTGCGTAGATGGACAGAGGGTCTTTCATGGCCACCCTAATGGTGCGCCATTTTCGCATACAAAAGAAACTGCCTTGTCAAGAACTAGCCAAAAGATAGGCCGCCGACTCACTAAAAGGTAGTGTTGAAGCCTCAAAGATAGGATTCCCCTTCGCGTAGGCTTGCACAATAATCCCCCGCATCCAGTAAAGCACGCCCGAGGACTTGAAAGGGTTGTCGAGTGGACGCTGTCGACTCCGCACAGGATACAACCCCTTACTCCATAAGAATCTGGGCTGCTTCGGTGTTATGCCCCAAGTTCTGCCGTGGTGGTGAGAATGGCCCTCGAAAACTCGGCCAGCTTGCGATCGGTCAACCTCCTTTTCCTGACCCTAGTGATCGCAGCCTCGCTAGCCAAGAGCGCGCACGCCCAGCGACAGAGCTTTACCTGGCAGCAGATTCGAGACAGATTCGAAGCCACGAACCCCACACTCCGGGCGGACAAGCTGAATATCGACGAATCAAGGGCACAAGAGATCACTGCTTACCTGCGCCCGAACCTGAACTTCACTTTGCTGACGGATGGGACCCAAGTCGCTCCTTACCAAGGCGTCTGGCGACCGTTCTCCGGCAGTGAGGTTTCAACCAACTTTAGCTACCTGCATGAGCGGCAGCGCAAGCGGGAGTTACGCCTGGAAAGCGCTAAACAGGGGACCCTGATTGCCGAGTCGAGTCATGCCGACCTGGAGAGAACTCTGTGGTTCACCTTACGCGGCGCGTTTGTATCAACGCTGCAAGCCAAAGCCGTGCTCCAGTTGGCAACGAGCAATCTTACGTATTACGACCGCGTCCTCGACGTGAGCAGAAATCGGTTTAACGCTGGCGACATCGCAAAGATGGATCTCGACCGGTTGGAAGTGCAGCGCGTGCAGTACGAATCCGACGTCCAAACCGCGGAAGTGAATTTACGCACAGCGAAAATTCAATTGCTCACGTTGCTGAACGATCGTACCCCGATTGAACAATTCGATGTGACCGGGCCATACGATTTCAGCGATCAACTTCCGTCTCGCGATGAGTTCAGGAAAATTGCTCTCGATACGCGGCCTGATCTCAAAGCGGCTGTTGAAGCCATCGAAAAGGCCCAAACCGATCACAAGCTCGCGGTTGCGAACGGCTCAGCCGATCCGACTTTGGGCGCGTGGTATACGTACAACCCCTCTTTCAATAATCCGTATGACCACCAAACGATCGGTGCCAGCATCACCATCCCGCTCCGTATCTCCGACCGCAATCAGGGCGAGAAGCGGCGCACGCAATTGGATATCGAGCGGAACCAAAGTCTACTGGAAGCAGCGCAGGCGCAAGTGTTCGGTGATGTTGATTCCGCCCACGCGATGGTAAACAGCAACTTGATTCTGCTGCAGCCCTACAAGGCGAAATATCTGCAACAGGCACTGCGAATCCGCGACACGATGTTTTTTGCGTATCAGCACGGCGGCGCTTCGCTGCTTGATTTCTTGAGTGCGCAAAGTGAATACCGCATGTTGGAACTCAGCTACGTGAACTTGCTTGGTTCTTACTTGAACGCAGCGGCCCAATTAAATATGGCCGTGGGGCGGGAGGTGATCCAATGAGAATCAAGAATGTTAACCTAATCTTGTCGGCAGCTCTTTGCTTGCAATTGACCTTGATCCTCTCTGGCTGCAATGAAGGCAAAGCGGACCCGAAGGCCGAGGCTCCGCCTCCGGCAAGCGTCGAACCGTACCTGGACACCAACAACTTCAAAGTGGACCACCCTGAACAATTTCCACTGGTGGCGGCCATTGAGCACAGAGCGGCCCCTGCTCTAAACGTCACCGGCGTGGTGCAGCCTGATATATCCCGCGCTGTGCCTGTGATCTCTCTAGCCGCAGGACGTGTTGTGGAAATTAAGGCCAGGCTGGGCGATGCGGTAAAGAAGGGCCAGTTGCTGCTGAGGGTTCGGAGCAACGATGTTTCAGGAGCCTACCAAGTGTACCGGAAGGCCGTGAACGATGAGCGGCTGGCACGGCAACAGCTTCGGCGGGAGCAAATTCTTTACGAGAAAGGCGCCGTCGCGAACAGTGTCCTCGAACAAGCTGAAAACACCGCGCAGGATGCCAAAGTCGATCTTGATACCGCAACTGAGCAGATGCGGCTTCTTGGCATCGACAAGGATCATCCTTCCGGAGTCGTCGACATCTTCGCACCCATTTCGGGTGTGATCACTGACCAGCAAGTTACTAATGCGGCAGGCGTTCAAGGGTTGGGTCCTCCCAATCCTTTCACCATCTCGGATTTGTCGCATGTCTGGATCATTTGTGATGTTTACGAAAATAATCTCGACTCCCTGCACGTCGGTGAGTACGCAGATGTCCGCCTCAACGCCTATCCCGGCAAGTTGTTAAAAGGCCGGATCGATAACATTTCGCCGATTCTCGATCCCAGTATCCGAACCGCGAAGGTTCGACTCGAAGTGCCCAACCCCGGACTGATGCGGGTCGGGATGTTTGTCACCGCCACCTTTTACGGCAAGCAGTTGGAAACGTGGGCTGCAGTGCCCTCCACTGCCATCCTGCACCTGCATGATCGTGAGTGGGTCTACGCGCCTGTGAGCACAGGACGTTTCAGACGCCTGGAAGTGGTCACGGGAAACATGCTTCCCGGCAACCTTCAAGAAGTTGTTTCGGGTGTCAAACCAGGAGATCGGGTGGTTTCCAATGCTCTGGTACTGCAAAACACCTTGGAGCAATGAGTGATTCGCCGAGTCGTTGATTTTGCTCTCAACAACCGCCTTCTCGTGACGGGTTTTGCACTGCTACTTTTCGCGGGAGGTATCGTCGCGTTCCGCGATCTTCCCATTGAAGCCTATCCCGATGTAGCCGACAACTACGTGGAGGTCATTACGCAATGGCCGGGGATCTCGGCAGAGCAAATCGAGCAGCAGGTCACGATTCCGATCGAAATCGTGATGAACGGCATCCCGCACGTGGTGCATCTGCGTTCGTTCTCGCTCTTTGGACTCTCCGACCTGAAGCTGATCTTCGATGACGAATCGGATAACGACTGGAACCGGGAACGGGCGCTGGAGCGACTGAGCCAGGTCACCCTGCCCCCAGGTGTGGTGCCCCAAATGGGCACGGACTGGAGCCCTGTCGGCCAAATCTACTTCTTCACGCTGCGCAGTACCAATCCCGCCTACGACCCGATGGAACTGAAGTCCCTTGAGGACTGGGTCATTGAAAAGAATTTCAAAGCCGTACCCGACATTGTCGACGTTAGCAGTTTCGGGGGCCCCACTCGCGAATACCAGGTTCGAGTTGACCCAAACAAGCTGGTTGCCTACGGCCTGAGCCTGGCAGAGGTCGAGCTGCAACTCACGAACAACAACATGAACGCCGGAGGAAGCTTCATACAGACGGGTCTGCAGCAGATCAATGTGCGCTCAGTCGGACTAGTCGACCGAGCTCAGGACATCGAACGCACGGTGATCATAAGCAAGAATGGCACCCCGCTCCGGATAAGAGACGTTGCTGTCGTTTCACAAGGTCCGAAGATTCGACTCGGCCAGTTTGCCAAAGCCATCCATCGCGAGGACGGGAAGATCGTCGATAACGACGATGTCGTGTCAGGTATCGTGCTGTTGCGGAAGGGCGCAGCGGCGGACACGGCCCTGCAAGGCATCCGAAAAAAAGTGGCGGAACTGAACGATCATATTCTGCCTCCAGGCGTGAAAATTGTTCCCTTCATCGATCGCAGTGATCTTGTTCACTTCACCAGTCACACTGTCCTTCATAACCTCACCGAAGGAATGATCCTGGTAACAATCATCCTGTTCATATTCCTCGGCAATGTTCGCGGGGCCCTCATTGTTGCGGCGACGATACCGTTTTCACTGTTGTTTGCCTCCATTTGTCTGGACCTGAGGCACATTCCCGCAAACCTTCTCTCTCTCGGCGCATTAGATTTTGGCATGGTGGTTGATGGTGCGGTCGTGATGGTTGAAAACATCGTGCGCCACTTAGGCTACAAGAACGGAAATTCTAAGACGCCAAGCGAACGAATCAGTGAGGCCTCGCACGAAGTCCAGCGCCCGGTATTCTTCGCAATCGCCATTATCATTACGGCTTACTTGCCTATCTTCACTCTGCAACGCGTCGAGGGCCGGCTTTTTCACCCTATGGCCTGGACTGTGGCCTTCGCGCTGCTCGGGGCATTGCTCTTCTCAATTCTGATCGCGCCCGTGCTGGCAAGTTTCGCCTTCCAGAAAGGAGCGAGCGAATGGCACAACCCAGTCCTACACTTCCTGATTGAGCGGTATCGCACTGCAGTCCGGTGGGCCATCCGCCACCGTGCCATCACCGTCGGCACATGCCTGCTGCTGGTGGCCGTGGCGAGTTATCTGGCCTTCAGCGGCACCATTGGTTCTGAATTTCTCCCCCATCTGGATGAGGGAGCGCTTTGGGTGAGGGGTACGCTTGCCCCCAGCACCGGTCCGGACGAGGGCATTCGGTTAGCGAACCAGGCCCGAATCGTGCTTTGCTCCTTTCCAGAGGTCCCTCAATGCACGAGTCAAACCGGGCGCCCGGATGACGGGACGGATACGACGGGTTTTTTTAATACCGAGTTCTTTGTTGACCTCAAGCCGAAAGAAAAGTGGCGGCCCGTCTTCCACGAAAACAAGGACGAATTGATCGCAGCCATGAATCGGGAACTCGACAAAATTCCCGGAGTGGTCTGGGGTTTTTCTCAGCCCATCGAAGACAACATGGAAGAGGCAGTGAGTGGTGTGAAAGGCGCCCTGGCCACCAAGATCTACGGCGACGATCTAAACGTTCTCGAACAAAAGAGCGATGAGATCGTTAGTATCATGCGCCGAATCAATGGCATCGAAGATCTTGGAGTTTTCCGCGTACTTGGCCAGCCCAATCTGAACGTGACTGTGGACCGCGATCAAGCTGCTCGTTACCAAATCAATGTCGCAGATGTGCAAGATGCCATCCAGACTGCAGTTGGAGGAAACGCCCTCACCCAGATCCTGAAGGGCGAAGCGAGATACGACCTGGTGATGCGCTATCTCCCACAATACCGTAACACGAAGGAAGCGATCGAGAATATTCGACTGCTATCGGCTTTCGGGGAAAGGGTATCGCTCGCACAGCTCTGCAAGATAAGCGTGACGGATGGTGCCTCGGAAATCTATCGCGAGGGCAATCGGCGTTATGTAGCCATCAAGTATAGTGTCCGCGGTCGTGACCTCGGCAGCACCGTGGAAGAGGCGATCAAGAAGGTGAACGAACAGGTCAAGTTGCCTTCCGGTTATAGCCTCGATTGGGAAGGGGAATACGAAAGCCAGAAGAGGGCCAACCAGCGGCTGCTTATCGTGCTCCCAATCACAGTCCTTATCATCTTCATCATCCTGTACACGATGTTCAAGTCCTTCAAATGGGCGCTGTTGATTCTCGCAAACATTGTAATAGCGCCCATTGGCGGTCTGCTTGCGCTTCTGATCACCGGCACCAACTTTAGTGTTTCCTCTGGCGTGGGCTTCCTGGCGCTGTTCGGCGTGTCAGTGCAAACCGGAGTTATCATGCTTGAATACATCAATCAGCTCCGAGTGCGGCGCTATCCCGTCGAAGACGCTGCCGTGGAGGGAGCAGTGTTGAGGCTGCGACCCATCATGATGACGATGCTGGTGGCCACGCTGGGGCTGCTACCGGCCGCTCTCTCGCATGCCATTGGTTCCGATTCTCAGAGGCCGTTTGCAATCGTTATCGTCGGAGGTCTCATTGCAGCGCTCATAATGAGCGTCTTTCTGCTTCCGACGCTGTATGTGTGGATCGCGGGCGAGCGCGATGTTCTTCCAACAGCCGATGGCACGTTTGAAGAGGGAGAACATATCGATTAGGGCAACAAGCTAGTCGCTTTCTCACAAGCTTTTTGAGCCGGGCCACTCTGGGCCTCTTCGAACGACTGATCGGGAGATAGCCTTAAACACCCGAAAGATAGTGCCCGAGACTGGAAGATAGGGTTATCCGTTTTCGTACTCCGGTTTACACAAATGGAGTGCCCGGAGATCCTCACGTCCTCACCACCGCACTAGGTGTATTCCTCGATGGCTTCCTAGATCAAAGAGAGCGGATCTTTGAAGTCCTTCTTCTTGTTCTTTGGCTTGTGTTCCAAACGTTACTCGCCCTTTTCGCGGGAGGTTTGGTTCGCGAAAACGCCAGAAAGGGACCCAAGAACAGACCGAAGCGATCTAACCGTTTAGCATCCCAAGCGCGTGGTCAGCAACAACGCCGTAAAGGGTGCCATACCACCACGGCCAAACCAATGGACGTCAGAGTCCGTGAAAACAATCTCAGAATGGGCCTTGGATTGAAGCCAAGGCTCGGAATGAAGCTCGGGCTTCTCGTTTTCGCGATTGTCTGGACGCAAAACATTTGGGCGCAGCAGGATCAGAGAGCGATACCGGCTGCAAATTCGACCAGTCAGGATCAAGGTCCGAGCGGCACACCCGATGACACAAATCCCGATCGTAGTAAGGCGGCGGGCTGCTTCAAGCAAGTCCTGGTGGACTTCGGTCAGGACCAGAGGCAGGTTTGGACAAGCCCGGCCCGCATTGGTTTCTCTGACACCGCCTGGCTCGTGCCCTTTGGCGGAATTGCTGCCGGCCTGTTCGTTACGGACCGTCAATATAGCGCGTCGCTGTCGAACACTCCTTCTACGATTCGCCGCTATAAGAATATTTCAAACGCGGGAATTGCGGGGCTCGCCGGAGCGGCCGCCGGAATGTATCTGATGAGCTTTCCTGTGCACGACGAGCACTGGCGCGAAACCGGTTGGCTCGCGAGCGAAGCAGCTCTCAACAGCCTGATTCCGATCGAAGTCATGAAGTATTCGCTTCGGAGGGAGCGTCCATATCAGGGGGCCGGCGGCGGACACTTCTTCCAGGGTGGAACGTCGTTCCCCTCCGAGCACGCCGCGGCTGCCTGGTCGATTGCCAGTGTAATAGCGCACGAATACCCTGGCGTCCTGCCCCAACTAATCTCTTACGGATCGGCCGCTGCGATCGATTTTTCTCGTATTCACGGCCGCCAGCACTTCCCGTCGGATGTTCTTGTCGGCAGCGTGTTGGGCTATCTCGTGGCACAAGACGTCTACGGCAGACGGCACAAGCCCGAAATCGGAGGGAAGGCATGGGAGCCACTCAATCATTTCATGGAAGGCGACCGAAGCCGATCACCAGCTTACCTGGGCTCGCCCTACGTACCGTTGGACAGTTGGATTTATCCCGCGATCGAAAGATTGGCGGCTTTCGGCTTCATCCGAACTGCGAGTTTAGGTCTGCGACCCTGGACGCGCCTCGAATGCGCTCGACTGGTACGCGAAGCCGATGATCTGCAAGTCGGCGACAGCGATTTTCCCGAGGTGCAACAGCTCTATACAACTCTTTCCGACGAGTTCGTGCCGGAATTCGGCCTGATAGGTGGTGACCGAAACATGCGTGCCCAGCTGGAATCTGTCTACGCGCGATCGGTGGGGATCTACGGCACGCCGCTTACCGATAACTTTCATTTTGGTCAAACGATCGTGAACGACTACGGTCGACCCTTTCAGGAAGGCTTTAACAGCATTGCCGGTTTGTCGGGATGGGCCGCAGCTGGGCCATTCGTTTTCTATACGCGCGGCGAATATGAGTCGGCACCCTCCGCCCCATCACTCTCTCGTAGCACGATGGACTTCATCAGTTCCGTCGATGGCCTTCCGCCAAACGCCCCGGCCAGTCCTATCCCGGCAATCAGTCGGTTCCGCTTCCTGGACATATACGTCGCGATGAATCTTGCCAATTGGCAACTTTCGTATGGCAAGCAAAGTCAGTGGTGGGGCGCCAGTTCGGAAGGGCCCATGCTCTTTACCGACAACATCGAGCCGCTCGCCAATATGTTTCGCGTGGATCGGGTCGCTCCGTTCCGCTTGCCTTGGATTTTTCGCTACCTGGGAGACATTCGCGGGCAGTTTTTTATTGGCCAGCAGTCGGGCGCTGTGTTCCTAACCAGGATCTTCAGTGGTACGACTGGACCACCCTTTGGCCAGTACGGTCAAACCCTGCATCCTCAGCCTTACATCACTGGTGAGAAAATCAGTTTTAAGTTCACACAAAACTTCGAATTCAATCTCGGGAAGACAACGGTTTACGGAGGACCAGGCAATCCACTCACATTCAAGACGTTCTATGAAGCCACCACCGGTAGGCATGTTCACCGAGACGTTTTGGGAGACGGGCGCTCAGGCGTCGATTTTTCCTATCGAATTCCGAAGATGCGTGACTGGCTGACGTTTTATGGAGACGCGTTCAATGAAGACGAGATTTCTCCCCTAGCCTATCCCAGAAAGGCGGCCTTCGAGGGAGGACTTTACTTTACGAAGTTGCCAAGCCTCTCTAAGGTTGACTTGCGACTCGAAGGGGGATCCACCAGCCCCCCGAATTACCCTCCCTGTAATGGCTGTTTTTACAGCAATCTGCAATACGTGACCGGATACAGGAATGACAGCCAATTAATCGGCAGTTGGCTGGGACGAGCAGCCCAGGGGGAGTCGGTACAAAGTAACTATTGGTTTAGTCCGAAGAAGAAGGTCGGTCTCGAGCTTCGCCATAGGAAAGTCGACCGGCAGTTTCTTCCGCAAGGGGGTACCCAGAATGATGTTGCCGCTAACGCGGAGTTCACGCTGAGGGCGGGCATTCGACTTTCTGGCAGTGTGCAGTACGAACAGTGGGCGATTCCACAGTTAGCCGCGAGCCGCCAGTCGAATATCAGCGTATCCTTTCAATTTGGGTATTGGCCTACACGGCAATTCAAGTGATGGCAGCCATGCCATCTATGTGTCGCAGCCCGAGGCGGTCGCAGCTCTTATCGAACAAGCTGCCAAGAGTGTGAAAACCTCCGCCGCTGCTTAGTAAATCGCGGAAGAAATGCCGCTCGATGCCACTGGTGGTGGATACGGGGTGAGGGGCTGCCGACCTGGGCCGTTTACTTGATTGGCCGCGAACCGATGATAAGGATGTCCACGAGTCTCCGGGCGCTTTGCTGCCAGTCCGGACCGGACGCCACGTGGGAGACGCCAATCAGTGCCCGAAGTAGATCGAATGGCTCCAGATCTTTACGAATGTCGCCGCTGCTGATTGCGCGCTTCACCAAAGAATCAATCGCTCCTTGAATCTGAGCGCGTGAACCCTCATACAGTTTCGAAGGCCCCCCGACGAGCGAATTTAAAGCTGGGCCGATGATCTGCTTGGTAGCGATGTAGTCGACGAACAGTAGCATCCATGCTCGCAAGGCCTCCACGGGAGGAAGTCGTTCGGAGAACCTCTTCTCGGCTGCGGCCACCTTTTCCACTTCTGTCCGATAGACCGCTTCGATAAGCGCATCGCGCGTAGGAAAGTGGCGATACAACGTCCCTGCCCCAACCCCTGCCCCTTTGGCAATGTCGTCGAGGATGGCGTTCGCGCCGGATCGAGTAAACGCCTCCTTCGCCACCTCCAGAATGCGCTCACGGTTCCGTTGCGCATCAGTACGTGGTCTTCGTGGGGCAACTTTCTGATTTTTGGCGGGCATAAAAAAGTTTGCAACCGGAGACATCCTCCGGTTATCTTATCTACTGATTCGGAGACACTCTCCGTTTTATTCGGAACCGGGCGGCTTGTCAATAACGGTGCCGGGTTCTCGGGCTTCCAGAGGTGAACAATATGAATCCAGTCGCTCGTTACAAACCGTCAACATATTTCAGCCCTGCTTGCACCGGCCTCATGACCATGGCGGAGCGGGAGTTGTCGGCATTCTTCAACGCGGTCACTGAATTGTTCGGGTCAGAACAGGCCCGGCTCTCAGCAGAAGACTGGTTGCAGGAGTTGATCAAGATCGACGGACTGCCCGCTTCAACCCGCGAATGGCGATTGATCACTGCAAAGGTCTCGACTCGCTTGGCAAGTCGAGTGCGCGCTTCGTCCCTATCGCCTGAACCACAAATTGCTTAGGAGGGACAAGATATGCGTGTTTTTGTCACTGGAGCTACGGGTTTTATCGGTTCTGCTATTGTCCGCGAACTCATTGACGCCGGTCATCGGGTGCTCGGCCTCGCCCGCTCGGATGCGGGCGCCAAGTCGCTTATCGCAGCGGGAGTGGGCGTGCAGCGCGGTTCGCTCGAAGATATCGAAAGCCTTCGCAGCGGCGCAACGGCTGCCGACGGAGTAATCCACACCGCTTTCATCCACGATTTCTCAAACTATGGGCCTGCCGCGGAAGCAGATCGTCACGCCATCGAGACTCTCGGCAGGGCGCTCGCGGGCACTGATCGCCCGTTGATTGTCACTTCCGGGACTTTGCTCGCTCAACGCCAAGGTCCGCTCGCAACAGAGGAGGATGCACACAATCCCAACTTTCCCCGCAAGTCGGAGGAAGCGGCGCTGGCGCTGGCAGAACGCGGAGTGCGAGCATCTGTACTGCGGCTTTCCCCATCGGTCCACGACAACGGCGATCACGGTTTTGTGCCACGCCTGATCAGCATCGCCCGAGAGAAGGGCGTTTCCGCATTTATAGGCGACGGTCTTAATCGCTGGCCCGCAGTGCATCGGCTCGATGCTGCTCATCTCTACAGGCTTGTGCTTGAGAAAGGTAGTGCTGGATCCACCTATCACGGCGTCGCTGACGAGGGCGTACCGACTCGAGAGATCGCTGAGGCAATCGGCCGGGGCCTGAATCTTCCGGTCGTTAGCAAGTCGCACGAGGCAGCAGCCGATCATTTTGGCTGGATCGCTCGCTTCTTTAGTATCGACAGCCCGGCTTCCAGCGCCCTGACCCAGGAACGGCTGGGGTGGCGACCGGTTCAGCCTGGAATCATTGCCGATCTAAACGCGGAGCACTACTTCGAGCACGCAGCTGACGGCGTTCCTTTGCACAGCTAGGGCGTGGGGCGGATTGATCAACCCGTTACAGCGAACGGTTCAGTATGAGGAGAAGGAGATGACGAAAATACTTGAAGCAATTTCATTTGGTGCGACTTCAACAACAGAGGACGTTTTGTCCGGCGTGAATTTGGAGGGCAAACGGATTTTCGTAACGGGTGTTTCAGCCGGAATCGGCGTGGAAACCGCACGGTCCCTGGCCGCGCACGGCGCCGAGGTTGTCGGCGCAGCGCGGGATTTGAACAAGGCCAAAACTGCAACCGAGCAGGTAAGAAAGGACGCCGTGGCCAGTGGCGGAAGCTTCGAATTAGTAGAACTCGACCTTGCCAATTTGAACAGCGTGCGTACCTGCTCCGACCGGTTGCTCGCAAAGGCAGAAGCGTTCGACGTGGTCATCGCCAATGCCGGAGTGATGGCCACACCGTTCGGCCACACCGCCGATGGCTTTGAAACGCAGTTCGGAACGAATCATCTGGGACACTTTGTCCTGGTGAACCGGATCGCATCTTTGATCCGCGACGGCGGACGCCTTATCAACGTTTCCTCCGCGGGTCACCGCCGCTCGAACGTGGACATTGAGGACCCCAACTTTGAGCGCACGCCCTATGAACCTTTCGTCGCCTATGGCCGCTCGAAGACGGCGAACATTCTCTTTGCCGTTGCCTTCGACAAGCGACATCGGAAGAGCGGTGTACGCGCTGCAGCGGTGCATCCGGGAGTTATAGAGACCGAACTGATTCGACATATGAGCCCGAGCTGGTTACAGAACAGAGTGGACGAGATCAATGAGCAACTGGCATCCGCAGGCAAGCCGCCCTTGCACTGGAAAAGCATTCCGCAAGGAGCCGCAACTTCGGTGTGGGCTGCTGTTGTAGCTCCCAGTGATGAGATTGGAGGAAGGTATTGCGAGGACTGCCATGTGGGCTCCATTGTCCCCGAAGAAGCTCCTGCCAGCGCCGTGACTGAAGGGGTGCGCGGGTATGCCGTTGATGCCAAAACTGCCGAGGCGCTATGGAAGAAAAGCGAAGAAATGGTTGCGGAGTCGTTTTAGCTCTCCTCATCAATGCTGAGGAATAACACATCAGGAGACATGAAAATGATTGAACAAAAAGACCTCGCGGGCAGGTTCACTCTGTCCAACAAATCGATGACATTAGGCCGCATGGGCTACGGCTCCATGCAACTGGCGGGTCCAGGCGTGTGGGGGCCACCGCGGGACGTGAATGACGCTATTGCTGTTCTGCGAGAGGCGGTAGATTCGGGTGTGAACCACATCGATACCAGCGACTACTACGGACCCCATGTGACCAATCAGCTTATCAAGCAGGCGCTCTATCCTTACGCCAAGGATCTCGTGATCGTCACCAAGGTAGGGGCTCGTCGAGGCCCAGACAAATCCTGGCTTCACGCTCTTTCCCCCCAGGAGTTGGTAGATGCCGTTCATGACAACCTGAGAAATCTTGGCCTTGATCATCTCGATGTGGTCAATCTTCGGGTCGGCGGAATCTCTGAGCCGGGGGAGGAATCGATCGGGGAGCCTCTGACCGTGCTCGTCAAACTCAAGCGTGAGGGACTGGTCCGTCACATCGGTCTGAGCAACATTTCTCCCCAACAGTTGGCCGAAGCGCAAACCATGACAGAGATTGTCTGCGTGCAGAACTTCTACAATGTGGCGCACAGAAACGACGATGCCTTCATTGACGACCTTGCCGCCCAAGGGATAGCGTATGTTCCGTTTTTCCCGCTGGGAGGTTTCACTCCACTCCAGTCGTCAGCGCTTGACGCAGCCGCAGCATCGCTCAAGGCCACACCCATGCAGGTTGCGCTTGCGTGGCTTCTGCAGCGGTCGCCCAATATCCTGCTGATCCCTGGAACATCTTCCCCCGCGCATCTTCGCGAGAATCTTCAGGCTTCGACACTCCAGATACCCTCTGAAGTGATTGCCGATCTCGACGCAATCGGTACAAGGCCGACCGGATCAACATCGAGAGGAAGTACAGCAGTGCATCGTGGGACCGTCGCTTCCCGGTAGAAAAGATGTGTCTTCCCAAATGACAAGAAACAAGATGGTATTATCGCGGCGGGGGTGAACCAGTGGAAACGGCAAAACCCAAACTTCCGCTTGAAGCCGTAGAGCTCTACAACGATTTCATTCACGGTGAGATTGGTCGCCGCGCTTTTATGGAGGGCGTGCAGCGACTAGCGGGTGGTCTGGCGGCAGCCACGGTTATCAACGCATTGATGCCGAATTATGCGCTGGGCCAGCAGGTCTCCCGCAGCGATGACCGGATCAAGGCCACTTACGAGACCGTTCCCTCCCCAAAAGGCAATGGAAGCATTAAGGGATATCTCGTGCGGCCCGTCAGCGCCGATACCCGCTCCGAGACGGTAACGAAGTTGCCCGGCGTAATCGTGGTCCATGAGAATCGGGGTCTGAACCCGCATATCGAGGACATCGCGCGGCGGTTTGCCTTGGCCAACTTCATGGCATTTGCGCCGGACGGACTCACATCCTTGGGCGGTTATCCTGGCGACGACTACAAGGGCGGCCAACTGTTCAACAAGATCGACAAGGGCAAGATGTCTGAGGATATGGTGGCCGCGGCCATGTGGCTGAAGTCGCGCCCCGACTGCACGGGAAAGATCGGCGCTACCGGCTTCTGCTACGGGGGCTCGACCGCCAATATGCTGGCGGTGCGGCTGGGAGCCGACTTGGCGGCAGCGGCGCCATTCTATGGCGGTCCCCCCGCCTCAGAGGACATCCCGAAAATTAAGGCGGCGATCCTGGTGCATCACGGGGAACTCGACACCCGGCTGGCAGCGACGTGGCCGGCGTACGACAAGGCGTTGAGCGCGGCGAACGTTCCGCATGAAGGCTATATTTATCTAGGTGCTGTACATGGCTTCAATTGCGACGCGACGCCAGAACGGTATAACAAGGCTGCTGCCGATCTGGCTTGGCAACGCACGGTCGATTGGTTCAACAAATACGTGCGTGGCTGATTCCGCGGGGCAATCCGCCGTGCGGGAGGCGCCGGACTCCCTACACAGTTCCCTCACAGACTAAAGTTTTTCGTCCATCACCGAACACTCCTTCGACGCATCACTTCCCATCCCCAAAAAGGGGAAAAGTGGAACCATGTGTCCGGAACGATCTGTTACCTATGTCTCGCGTCGCTCAGATTCTCAACCTCACACAACCCCACAAATAAGAGGCCACTCAAGCGGTCGAGACGAGGTGTTCCAGCCCAGGTTGACAGACCGTCCCTTTGCCTCCGGGCCGATTCTCCGGCAGCGGGTTCTAGATAGTCCTTGTGATCTCGCTGGATAGTAGGGCAGGGGAAGTTGCACGACTGGCAAAGGCCGATTCTCCCAATGAGGGTGGGAATTGCCGCTTCCCGTGCAGTCGTTGAGTGGCGAAGTCGGGCTCGAGCGGAAGATCGTCTACCGAGTACTCGGTCTTTAGTCGATTCACTCTTCCGTTCACGACCTTCCGAGTCAACTCGCATAGTCAGGGCCTAGCGATTGGCATCCTGCCCCCTGGAGCTCACCCGAAGGCCGGTGCACTAAGTGACAATCACCATGGTACAGTGAGGTTCTTCGAACTGGCCGGAGCAGCGCAAAATACTGCTCGGGTTCAAGATGAAGGGTTTCTTTCGCCTTTTGCTGATACCTCGCACTTCAACCGCGTCATGGGATTGCGTTCGAACTCGATCATGTCCCAGAGCCGCTTTCTATCCCCGCCAACACTTCGCCCTGTTTCTGCATCTCCATATCGGCGAGACTATCGTCGGAGAACACAAATGAAATTCAAGAAGAAAGAACTCCTCCTCGGCGTTCTGCTGGGTGCCGGACTCAACCTGCTTAATTCCCTACGTGACCAGTTGCCAGACAGTTTAGACGACATCAAGACCCGAGTCAGGGACACGTATGGCACAGCGTCCGACCGGGTGAGCCGAGCCAGTGACGCGCTTCGCGGCGAAGAAGATTCGCACATAATCAGCAAAGTCAGTGCTCTGCTAATCGGAGTTGGTGTCGGCGTAGGCGTCGGTTTGCTGATCGCGCCCGCCCGAGGTGAAGAGATGAGAGCCGACATCGCCGAGAGGGTGTCGGATTTCGGCGACAAAGTCCGGGAGCGCACTGGAAAGAAGCCGCAGAGCGCAACTGGAACTTACGGCGAATAAATAATCACTGGATGACGGGGGCAAGACTGTATTTGGAAGCTGGAGCGATAGCTATGCAAAAATTGATGCCCGTGTTCCTTCTGTTTTTGTTGCCGCTGCCGATGTTTGCACAAAAGGCTGAAATCTTCGGGGGCTACCAATTAACCCACTTCGACGGCGGGACGAATTCAAATGGGTGGAATGCTGCGCTTACAGGCAATTTCCTCCCATTCTTTGGCGTGACCGCCGACTTCAGCGGCGTTTACAATTCCGGTACCCATTTCTACAGTTACACATTCGGACCGGAAGTGCACGCCCGCGCTTTCGGTGTGAAGCCCTTCGCGCACGCTTTGTTCGGCGGTAGCACCTTCTCTAGCGGCGGCGTCAACTCCACGGGCTTCACCACCTACCTAGGCGGCGGCGTAGACGTCAAAATTTTGCCGTTCGTCTCCGCACGGTTGACGCAAGTGGACTGGATGACGACTCGGTTTTCCGGCGTCACGAACAAGAACAATGTGCGGATTTCCGCTGGGTTGGTGCTGCGGTTCTAGGCAAGCGACCCGGATGTCTCGCCACGATTGTCGGCCGCCGAAAATGCTGGTGCTGGTTCCGATACGGGCGGAACTGGTGACGGCTCCGCTGTTGGGTCAGGTTTGGGAGGTTCCGGGTCTGGCATGGGTATGGGGTTGGGCAAAGCGTAGCGGTCCGTGAGCTGAAGTGTGCTCGAACAACTGCTTGACACCGCCGAACTGTCAGAGAGGCGATTTGGCAAGAGCGACCCCATTCTGCTGGCTCCTTGTGGGACAAGTAGCTGTGCATTCGGATGTACACTACCGGCAGGTGGCCGGGGTACGCGCAAGGGATCCCAAGAGGGGCTGGACGATACCGCCCATTGGACCGACAGCAAATCGTTACCGCAGTCGCCGACGCCCACGCTGACGACGAGATTAGAGGCGCAATCAGGCTGACAAGCCCGAAAAAGGCGTACTGGGTTTAGCCCCAAGCTTGCACCTGGGCCCACGTGATTCTGAGCGTTGCGACCAGTTGCGAATCGAACGGCGCGCTAACCAGGTCAGCGGTTTACCCTTTGCGACGGGAATGGACCCCATCTGCAGTTGCGACAGCCAACGACTCTCGATTCGCAGTCCAGTCCAGAACTTCTTCGATGACGCGCTCGACTTCTTGATTCGTGAGTTCCGGATACATGGGCAACGAGAGCACGCTGGACACGGACCTTTCCGTGACCGGCAGCGAAGTAACCACCGCAGGGCGTCCCCATGGAAAACCTTCCTGCTGATGGATGGCAATCGGATAGTGGGTAAGAGCGGTGATGCCTTTCGAACTCAGATACGCCTGCAGCCCGTCCCGGTCGCCACTTTCAATGACGTAAAGATGGTAAGCATGATCATAGCCTGGCGGCGTGAATGGCAGAGTCATCGGCACGTCAGCCAAGCCTTGGTCATAGAGTCCTGCAATCTGTCGACGCCTTTCGCTCCATTCGTCCACGTGCCTCAGTTTGACCCGCAACACCGCCGCATGGATGTCGTCGAGACGGCTGTTGTAGCCGATGCTGTGATGCGAGCGCTTCAAAGAGCCGTGGTTGCGCAGCTTGCGGACGCTGGTGGCAAGATCCTTGTTGTTCGTTGCTACAGCGCCACCGTCACCAAAGCATCCCAGATTCTTCTGGATGATGAAGCTGAGGCAAACCGCGTCGCTAAGCTCGCCAATCGCAAATCGATCGCCTCGAGCCCCGATTGCCTGGGCGCAATCCTCCACCACAAACAAGTTGTGAGCCTTAGCAATCCTTGCGATCTCCGGCATGTCCGCCGTAAGACCATACAAATGCACAGGCACGATGGCGCGAGTTTTCGGCGTGATAGCCTCTTCAATCTTGGTGACATCGATATTGCGAGTTTTTGGATCGGAGTCCACGAACACGGGCGTGGCACCCGCGAGCCAGATCGCCTCTGCCGTCGCGAAGAAAGTGTTGGACGTGGTAATGATTTCGTCGCCCGCGCCCAGACCCAGCGCGAGAAACGAGAGCAACAGTGCATCCGTGCCCGAGTTGACTCCTACAGTTTCCCGCACGTTCAGGTAGCGAGCGAGCTCTTCTTCAAACTTCGCCAATTGTGGGCCGAGCACATAACTGCCGCTCTCCAGCACGTCAAGGATGGCCTGATCAATCTGGGCCTTCAGGTTGTGGTACTGCTTCACATGGCCATAGAAACCGATGGTTGATTCCAGCATCCGGACCTCCTTTGGCGCACTTCGTCGAGCCCCTATTGAAACGGTTCAGTCGCTAGCAAGATGATGGGCTCGCAACACTTTGTACCCCTGGCTAGCCATCTTCGCTAAACTCAAAAATCTGATGCCGGTAAATCAAAAAACAACTGGTGAAAGAGTTGCAGTCTCTGCTGGATGGCAACGTGATCTATTTGGTACTGCAAGCTGGAAATCAGGGGAGGTACCTTCTTGTTGCAGTTTCCCTCACCAGGCTACAGAGCGATTCCGCCTTAGTTGTAGCTGAGGGTTGGCTCGTGCCTTTAATCAAAGTACTCGGCTTACGGCGTTTCCCACTTGCCGGAGTCCCCGGAGCGAAAAACGGCTTCTATTACCGCCATGTTTTTGACCGAATCCTCAAGCGAAACCGGCACCTCGGCGTCTTCGCGGACAGCCCTAGAGAAAGCGTCGCCTTGAATCGTGTACTGGTCGCAGACGGGAAAAGTCTCAGCACTAACTCCGGTGCCGAAGATGTCGCGTCCGTCGTCGACCAGGATCCGGCATGGCCGGTCGTTGGGAGCGTTGAATGGGATTTCGACTTCGATGCGGCCCTTCGTTCCCAAGAAGTGGCTCCGCTGGTAGGGAACAAGCTGCGTGCTGCAACTAAACGTGGATTGCCCAGAGGGAAATTCGAGGATGGCTGAGGTCAGCCGGTCAACCTTCATCTGCGGGTCTCTCTCGACCAGTCCCAACACCCGCGAAGGCTCCTCGCCGAACATGAACCGCGAGGTGGCGATGGGGTAGCATCCGATGTCCATCAATGCGCCGCCGCCGCATTCAGGAATGTTGCGGATATTAGTGGGATCACAGTTGAAATAGCTGAAGAAGCCTAACGCGGAACGCAATTGGCCAATCCGGCCCGAAACGACCAACTCGCGTGCGCGGATCCACTGCGGGTGGGTGCGCACCATGACAGCCTCTCCGATCTTCACTCCCGTGCGGTCTCGCACCGCCAAAAGCCTCCTGGCCTCCGCAATCGTCAGGCTCAGCGGCTTCTCACATAAGACATGCTTGCCGGCTTCCGCAGCTTTGATCGACCACGGGACGTGAAGCTGGTTTGGAAGCGGGTTATAAATCGCCTCGACCTTCGGGTCGGCCAGAAGCTCTTCATAGGATCCATAGGCTCTGGCGATGCTGAGTGCGCGCGCCACGTCTTCGGCCTTGCCACGGTCGCGTGAGGCAATCGCGGTTACCTCACTCCACGCGCCCTTCTGCATTCCCGGTATGACTTTCTTTACGGCGATTTTGGCCGTGC
>JACXTT010005145.1_pt1 | contig 19111 bp, 20 predicted proteins | sample 9270951 | NCBI WGS metagenome assembly JACXTT01 (sample SAMN15532306, study PRJNA645909) | rock metagenome | isolation source: weathered quartz diorite | place: Puerto Rico | collected 2017-06-21 | reverse complement strand
TGCTATGGGGGATGACTTTCAGATGATATTAATTCCTTTGGCAATTTCAGGCCTTGTAACAATTAATTACAAACTCAGACAATCCATCAGAACGTAATTGTATAACATCCTAACCGATTAGTACATATTCAATAAAACATTATGTATATACCATTACAACCTTCGCTCTATTTCTGTTTCCTAACCATTTATTTTGTAGGAGTTGATTTATAATCAGTAGCCAGCCATGTCACAAATACAGCCGTTCCGAAGGCCAGATAAAAATATCTTGACCATTCTCCTTCTATGTCTCCCAAAAAGAAGGCTACACCAATCAACGAGATCGACACAACTAATTCTATCCAACCATGTACAGGTAAAGGAATCACTTTCATGATACCCATTTCGTATTGTGTACTGATGGTTAGTCCCAAATGAATACAGGCTAATGAATAAGTAAACAAAGTAGTAATGTCAGGTAAATGAAACAAAGTAGGGGATGCCAATAGAAATAGAACTACTACATAGTCTACAATGCCGTGAATTTTAGAATTCAAAATAGTCATATTTATTTTAGGTTAAAGTTGTACATTAAGAAGCAGGGGCACTTCAGCCCAGATTTTGCCAATACCTTATTAGCCGCATTTTCTGTCTAATTTTTATTTTTTATCCTGTCTTTTATTTGACGCTGTATCAAATAAATATTTGTCAAAGCAAGCAGTAAGAAAATAATAGGAATAAATGGTGGTTTTATTTTTAATGGCAAAACTTCTGCTGGAACAGCCTGTTGTAAATGAACGTAAACGGCTGTTAGCATCATAGTGATTATAGCAGCTGATGCAAGCTGTACAATAATCCGGAAATTTTTGTTAGTCAACTTTTTGTCCAAAACTAAACTAAATATTAACGTTGAACCAATAACGATTTCGCCAGCAATACCTATCCATAAAGGTATATAATCAACCAAGCCACTATTAGTCATTTGTACAGAAAACCATCCATAGATTGTTGGGACGATAACTTTTAAAATACCGAACATAAACATTGCGATTCCCAAGAACCAAGAAATTAATTTTATAGATTTCATTTTTTTAGTTAACTGTAAAATTTTAAAACAAATAAACTTGAACATTCTGTTTTTTTTAAAATTGGTCAGAATCAGATCTTTCTCAATAAAAAAATTGCTCTAAAACAATTTTCCCGTCTTTCACTTCAAACACACCAATTTCACGCAAATTCATACGGGGCATGCCTTTAAGGGTAACGTCTCTACCAATGGCAACGCTAAAAAATTTATCACCCACCACCGGCTCGCTGCAAGAGTCACTATGCACTTCTTCAATCATTTCCATGCGTGCTTTGGTTTTTGCTAAAACTGCATCCAAACCTTTGGTAATGGTTGGTGTACCCATAGCGATTGCCCACTCAGGTTCTTTACATATAATGTCGATTGAATAAAGTTCTTCTATTATTTGACTAAGCTTGTTTTGTTGCATCAACTCGCAATATCGGTCGGCTACTTCTTGTGTTGTCATAAGTATTTTTTTATAAAATTTATAACAGTATCAATTGTTAGTGAATCGTCTGCTATTACCCGAAATCGTTCGCAAACGACAAATTGTAAAAGTCAATTTCGTGGTTTTATACAAGAGACATACCTCCATCTACATTCAATTCCACACCCGTTACGAATTTGGAATCGTCTGATGCCAAGAATAAAACTGCTGCTGCAATTTCCTCGGGCTGGCCAATCCGTTTAAAAGGAACCATCGAAACTACCGCTTCTACCATTCCTTCTGGTGCACCTTCAAAGGCTCCGGTCTGGATTGGTCCAGGGCTTACCACGTTTACCCTAATTCGCCTGCTTTTCAATTCAACAGACCATGTGCGTGCAAAAACACGAAGTGCCATTTTACTCGCACTATAGGTACTCAACCCCTCCATTACTTTGGCAATGGCTGCTGTGCCAGTCATTATAATTGAGCCCTCATCCTTCATCAAACCCAAAGCTTTCTGTACGGTAAACACCGTTCCTTTCGTGTTTAGGTTAAAGGTTTTATCAAAATGCTCTTCAGTCATGCCCCCAATAGGAAATCCGAACTCCGCAACTCCAGCGCTGGCATAAAGAATATCAATTTGACCTTTTTCTTTCTTTACCACTTCAAAAAGATGGTCAAGGTCGGAAAGAACACTTGAATCGCATTTCACGCCAACCACATTTTTACCAATGGATGCAACGGCCTGGTCAAGTTCTTTTTGCCTGCGGCCAGTAATGAACACGAAAGCACCTTCTTCTACAAATAATTTTGCGGTAGCTAATGCCATGCCACTGGTAGCTCCTGTTATAACGGCTACTTTATTTTCTAGTTTTTTCATTTTTTGATTTTGATTTTACAATACAATATTACCATCAAGAAAATGAATTTACTTGTCTACAAGGTTCAAAAAATGGTAAATTAGGTTCACTAAAAACAGCTACCGTTTATTAGCATTTCTAAAAAATAGAGGGGATTGTTTCGTGTATTTTTTAAATGCTTTTGTAAAATGCGAAGTATCATTAAATCCAATTTGAAAACAGATTTCACTTACTGAATAGTCTGATCGTTTGAGTAAATCCATTGCTTTTTCAATTTTCTTTGTTCGTAAATAATTTGCAGGAGTGTCATTGTATATGTTTTGAAACTCTCTCTTAAACGAGGATACGCTAAGTCCTGCCAACTTTGCTAACTCGTTAATAGCGAAATTAGAAAACAAATGATTTTGAATAACATCTTTTAAATTGGCTTGTCGTGGAGAAAAAAGGTTCGCTATTAGTTCAGTTATTGTTACAGAATTGTTGGTTTGTAAAAGCAAAAGAATCAGTTCCTTTATTTTTAAAACAAGTAGTTCTGAATTTACCAAATCTGGATTTTCAAAATAGAAAACCAGGCTGTCAATAAAATGATTTATTATACTATGGGTTGCAATTTTTTTTGCATAATGACCAGCAGTCTTATGTTCAGGGAACTGGGGTATAGAATCTTTATAAATTTCCTTTAACAGGTCAGGGTATAAGTGTACAGCATAAAGTTCAATAGTTGTCAATGGTACTTTTTGTATGAAATCCGCAAAGTAGTTACTGCAATTCAATAAGACACTTTCAGTGGAACCTAATTCTAATCTTTCAGTAGGTGACGACAAAATAGTTTTCCCATTTTTGAAATAAACAAAACAGGCTTCATTCTGAAACGTCGCTTCAAAGCGAAAAGGTGTCTTTATTATTAATTTTTCAATAACACGTTTGTTCCCTAAGTCAAAATGTTGTCGGCTTACTATCATTATAATTCTGTCGTAAAGTGTCTGTTTATAAAATTACTACTGACGATTTTGGGCATGGCGAAGGTGGGGTTTAGAGAGTGGATAATTCATTTATTTGTCAAAGGTCACAATTTTTCTGATAGCTGATGTCTGATCGCTAGTAGAATTAGACCTAATTGTGGTCTGTGACTAAATTTGTTTTTCTTACAGTTATTGACAAGAGCAGATTTAATAGACTGCTTTTTCTGCAAGTTCCCTGTTTGCGTTAAGATCGTTTTGAATACTCTCTATCTTTGATGTTATTGTCCCGATTGCAATTTTACCTAATGGTAGTCGTAAAGGTGGATTATCAAAGCTTTCAATTTTAATAATGGCTTGCGCCGCTTTCTGTGGGTCACCTTCCTGTTTGCCATCTACTCCTTTTATTCTTTCTCTGAAAATTCCGGCTGTTGAGTTGTAGTCGTCAATTTTCATTTCAGCTAAACCAAAGCCATTACTTGCAAAATTTGTTCTGAAAGGTCCAGGTTCAACAATAGTCAGTTTGATACCAAGTGGTGTAATTTCCTGTGCTAATGCTTCACTGAACCCCTCCAGCGCAAATTTGCTTGCATTGTAAATCCCGAAACCTGCAAATGCTTTAATTCCTCCATGTGAGGATATTTGAAAGATGTGTCCGCTTCTTTGTTCACGAAACATTGGTAGGAACGCTTTTGTAGTTTCTAAAACGCCAAAGAAGTTTGCTTCAAAAACTGCTCTAGTTTCTTCATTACTCGTTTCCTCTATCGCACCTGCAAAGCCAACTCCTGCATTGTTTACCAACACATTTATTCTTCCAAATTTTTCTTTTACAATAGTAACTACTTTTTGTAGTTCACTTTTTTTTGTAACATCTAAAAGAAGGCCTAATGATTTTCCCTTATGGACATTATTAAAATCATCTACCTGAGATTGATTACGAAATGTTCCAATTACATAATCACCATGTTCAATGACTGATTGGGCAAGAGCTTTGCCTAATCCGCTTGAAATCCCCGTAATGAACCAGATTTTTTGAGTCATTTGTTTAATTTTTTAGTAGTCAAATATTGCATTAATTCTAATAACTTCACTAACCGCCACACTTCTAAAATCAAGTATTTTATTCAAGATTATATTTCAACAGTATAGTAAACAAATATTGAGAATGTATTAATTAAATTTGTTCAAACTTAATTACGTCTTGTTTAATTAGATAATAAAAAGTAATAGAGCCCAAAATAACCGGCATGACCAAATGAGGATACTCTTTCACTGTGATGTGGGTCATTGCTGCACCAATCATGATACAAAAATATCCAAAGGCCGAATATTTTTTAAGACTAGGCACAAACATAAGCAGGCTTAAAATAACCTCTGTTAAACCAATTATATAACGCCAATTATCGCCAAGTCCCCATCTATTGAAATTATCAATAGCTCCTTGTACACCTGCTAATTTTGGTATTCCTGATAGCGCAAATAATACACCTAATACAATTCCGAAAATATCTTTTTTGTTATTCATTCTTTAATTAATTTAAGTTTAATGGTTTTAAAATTATATATTAAGGCAAGAAATATTATAATATATTTATTTATAAATTTAGTGTAACCAAATCTTTTGTTGCTTCTGCTAACGCACAGTTGTATGTGCATAGTCTCATAGCCGTCAGTTTAAGAAATAATGATTTATCCATTACTTGCAAACTCTATCACTGATGTGGATTTGCCTGAACCTTCTCCATGCTTCTTTTTAAAATCGTTATAATTTCTTCGTCATTTGATTTAAGTCTGAAACCATCAATTACCTTATTTGTTTTGGAATTAAAGACATACACAATTGCAGCTTCTTTATGATTATTCATGTATTCATAAATTCCTAGTGATTTAAGAGTAGGGTCATCTTTTTTGCTCGAATTCTTATCAGTTATATCATGATATATAATCAGGATTTTTTTACCAGCAGAAAAATCCTGAATAACCTTATTAACCCGCTCACTATGTGCTTTACAATATTTGCACCATGAGGCTTCATTGATAACTATATACACTTCTTTCGATTGACCAAATCCATTAGAACTTGATAGCAGTATCATAAATATAACTGTCATAGTATTGACAATTAACATAGCACATTTCCGATTTCTCATAATTTTACTTTCAAGTATAATAATTATGTAAATATAGACGATACAATACGGAAATTTTGTCGGCAGACTGACAGTTCGTTTTTTTATACAAATACTGACAAATCATATAAAGCGGTAGACAAAAAAGTGTGTGCGAAGAATCTTACAAAGTGTACTTGTATAAAGTAGGGCTATTCAACTCGGATTCGAACAAATGGCGAATCCTTATATTTTTAGAAACATTAGCCAGAGATTCGGAAATGTAAATCATTTTTTAATTCAACGGTGCACTGCCAAAAAAGGCGCTATACTGAGTACACCACACTATTACATATTTATACTGTGTAAAATCTACATTCGTTGCTACGTTTATATTAATAGCGCTATTGGTATAATCTGCATTTTGTGTGAAATCGAATATCTTCATTACATTGCCTGAACTGTAGGTGCTCGTTTTAGATAGAAATACGTGTGCATCAGGTGCCGCGGTCATGTTGAAGTTTTCTAAGCGGAGTATATTGTTACCAGTATTATCTTTATATAGAATTGTTTTCCCACTAAGATTGTGTTGTTGACCTGTAAAATCTCCTTTGCCTAATGTGTCCGATATAGGAGTAACCACTATATCGTTTATTGTTTTTGTTTCCACCTTTTCTTTTTTACAAGCTAGTATTCCTGTTGTCAGAATTATGGTGATTAAAATATATCTCTTCATGTTATTTCTTTTCGGGTTTATATAAATAAATTTATTTTTTTACAAATGGCCTGTAACTTACGGCAAGCATTAGCAAACTGGACTTGAGGCGAAAGCGATCGTTTTGAATTCTGCCAGAATCAAAACTTAATTTATTGGACGTAGTATATTCTGAGAAGTAGAAGGTATAACCTGCTCTTATTCCAAAGTGCTCACTAATCCAATACCGTAAATAAAATTCGGAATTTAAAGAGCCGATATCATTGTCACTGGTAAGCAATAAATTTACCTTGGTAGGTTTTGAAGTTTGTACAAACGGCTGGTTCGGATCGTATACAGATGAAATAACAGAAGCATTTTGTTTTCCACCAAAACTTAATCCAAAGGCATCAATATTAAATCCTAAGTCTATTTTTTTGCTTAATGAATATTGTAGATTTATCGAAATATTCAATGAGTTTACTTGCGGATTTGAAAACGCAACTGTATCTATATTTTTTTCAATAGTCTGTGACCAAATGGTCGTAGGTCCTTGTATAGTACTGGTATATTTAGAGGGTGCTGTAGTATAATATTTGCCATCGCTATATCCATAATAAGAAGTAAAACGTAATCCGTAGCCAACCTTAAAACGGTGTTTATTATGACCTATCCCATGCAAATGATACCAGGAAAGGGCTCCAACTATTTGCTGCTTACCAAGACTAAAAGCTAAGTCGTAGTAATTATTAAATTTATAGTTGTAACTACGCGCACGTAAACTATCCTGTGCATAAGATTGGAGGAAGAAGAAAAATAATATAGTAAATAAGATTAATATTTTTTTCATTTCTTGTTTTGTATAAAAGCTTTATGAATAATAATTAAATTTTGCAATCCTTCATTTGTAAACATAATTGCCGGATATTTTAAACTATGATATAGATTTATTCTAGATTAATGTCTCCGATAAATAATAAATACCACCTCACTATAATTCTCTGCCTATTTAAATGGAATACATTACGAGTTAGATTATCTATACAAGTAATGTATTCCTAATTTATTTCCGTTATCTGATTACATAAGAGGGGTATAAGCAAAATTAATTTCTGCTGTTTCACAATAGATCACCAAATAAGAAAATCCATCGTATGAAGTTGGGATCTTAAGATAATGTTGGCCATTTGAACTTACGAAACCAACGGCCTGCACATTACTAGACGTTGTTCCACCATTTCTTTGAACACCGATACTTTCGCTGGTTTTGGCCAGATAAACTACAACTGTTCCTGTAGAAAATCCTGACATGAAATCTGAATTTAATTTTACAAACTGGTTATTGTTGCCATCCTTTATAATGGATATAGTTCCCGAGGTTCCAGGGCCGCTAACATTAACCAACGTACCGGTTTTTAAAGTAGATTGTGTTCCCACAGGATCCGTAGTATAAGTTGTAGTGGATGTAGGAGTAGGATCTGTCTTCTTTTTGCAGGAGGAAAATAATAAAAAACTCATTACTAATAATAAAAGAGTTTTCGGTAATAGATGTTTTAGTTTCATAATATTTAAAGTTTTAAATTAAAGTTTAATGATGATGCTAAATACGTTTTTAAGTATCACAGAAGAATCACGAATTAAATTCTTTTATCGTGAAAGACGATAAAAGAATCCAAGACTTAAAGAAGCATAGCCAATAGGAGCAGCCTCTTTAATAATGACTGTATTAAATTTTAGATTTGCATTTAATTGAAATCTTTCCGTCAGGGAATAATTTGCTCCGAGAAGTGGTGCAAAACCAAAATAGTATTCATTTTTAACCAAAGACTGATCTCCCAAAACACCAAAATTTATAGTAGTAACAGTATGGTAATTAAATACGCCAATATCCACACCTACATATGGTTTAAATTTCTTTTTTAATAAGTGGTATTCAAATGTGCCAGTGTAAGAATAATATGAAATTTTATAACCAACATTTCCTGTATTTTTTTCTTCCGGCCCAAATTTATATCCGGAAAAATTCACCCCTGTTACCAGCCCTTTCCATACTTTATACCTTAAAGACGCATTAATACCTACCCCTAAAGATTGAATACTTTTAGGAACAGACCATCTAGTAGCAGGACCGACCGATAATCCAACACTTAACTGGGCAAATGTTTTAGCAGATGGCAGAAGAAATAGAATACAACAAGCTATGACAGGAAGAATTTTTCTTTTCATACAAAATGGGTTTTATAGTTGAACTTTTTGGTAAATAAACTCTGGTGATTTCCCCAGAATAGGATTAGATGATGTATCATAAATATCTAACCAGAAAGTGAAAACAGTGCCTTTCCCCTTTTCACTCTCCACTATTACAGTTGAATTATGTACATCCATTATTTTTTTTACAATAGCTAGACCCAGACCGCTGCCCCCTGTATGTTCACGATTCCCAGATGTATAGAATCTATTGAAGATATTCGGTAAATCATCTTTGGAAATTCCAATACCGTTGTCGCATATTTTAACTTCTACGTTTGCATTTTCATTTGTTCGTACTACAATAGTAACGACACCTTCTTCATTAGTAAATTTGATAGCGTTATCAATTAGATTTTGAAGTACTCTATCAATCATGCTAATGTCTGCATAAACTCTTTTTGTAGTTTCAGAAATTTGGGTAACAATTTTTATGTTTCGCTGTTCAGCCAGGAGTTGATATTTAATTAATATATCACTAATAAGTTCTGTGATAAAAAAAGTTTCTTTGTTGGGTTGAATTTGTAGTGTGTCAAGTTTCGAAATCTCAAAAAGGTCTGACACTAATTTTTCGAGCTTCTCAGCATTTTTGATTACGGTTTGCATATATCTGTTTTTTTCGACCAAACTTATTTTATCTTCTCTTATAATAAGCGTCTCAATATAGCCTCGAATTACTGCCAATGGGGTTCTAAGATCATGCGAGATATTGGCTATAAATTCACTTTTAAGTTTTTCCATATTCTTCAATTTGTCGATATCGTCTACAATTGCATCAGCCATTTCATTGAAGGTATTGGCTAAACTAATAAGCTCTGATGTAGATCGAATTCGAATCCTTGCATGAAGGTCACCTTGAGCAAATCGTTTAACCGTCTTAACTATATTATTAAGATTTCTGGTAAGTACCCAAATGATGAACAATCCTATAATCAGAGAGGATACAAGTGTGAGTAATATAGAGAGCGTTCCTATCTGCATAAAAAGTGAACCTTTCAGTAACGCTATAATAGAATCATAATCTTCTCCTGCCAAAACTACATAAACATACCCAACACTTTTCCCGTTTTCTTTTACTTCAGCTGCGGAAAAAACCTTGTGAGTACCTGGCTTACGAGGGTCATCTTCACATACGAATTTTTCTCCATTGGTTGTAATAAAATTATTGATCGGTTGAAGATTTACTTTTTTCAACTTTATTATTTTATCCGGAGCAAAATATGATAAAATCCTTCCTTGATTATCGAGCAGATAAATTTCAATGGCCGGATTTAGAACCATTGTATTATGAAAAATATGCTCCAGTGCTGGATGATTAACCTTTCCGTTTATGAAAGGTGCGATTTCCGAGGCAATATGACCCGCTATAGGAGCATTCATCTTTTGATTGACCTCCTGGTAATATTCTTTTGCAGAATTAAAAACAATAAGAATATGGACTAATCCTATGATTACTAACAGACATAAAAATACTGCTGATATACGTAGGTACAAACTTCCCCAGATTTTATACGCCTTTTTCATAACTATACTGTTAATTGTATAAATGATCTTTATTGTTTTCAATCAGACTTCTTCAGAGAACCGATATCCTACTCCCCAGGTTGTAAGAATATACTTTGGGTGGGAAATATTTTCCTCAATCTTAGTCCTCAACCTATTGATATGTGAGTTAACAGTATGTTCAAATCCTTCAAAATCGTAACCCCATACAAGGTTCAAAATTTTTTCTCTTGTGAAACTACGACCAGGGTTTGAAGCAAACAAAACCAACAGGTCAAACTCTTTGGGACTCAATTCAATCTTTCTTTTCTTTATCAAAAGTTTTCTATTTTCTGGTTCAATTTCCATTTCATCAAATACAAGTTTAGAACTATTGTTAAATGTGTTTATGTTTTTTATAATAAGGTTTCTGCGAAAAATAGATTTTACTCTTGCAATAAATTCTTTTATACTGAAGGGTTTGGTGAGATAATCATCTGCACCTGCTTCAAGGCCTGTTACTTTATCGCCCTCTTCGGATTTAGCAGTCAATATAAGTATTGGGGTAAAGATATTTTTCTGTCTTAAGCTTTTACAAATTTCAATTCCATTTCCTCCTGGTAGCATCAAATCAAGTATAACAAGGTCAAGCGATACATTCATCGCAATATCTAATACATCTTTTCCAGTATAGGAAACATGAATATTGCAGTCAAGATCTTGCAAATTAATTTGCAAAAGATCTACAATGTTTCTATCGTCTTCGACAATCAATATTTGTTTCATACGTTTAGTAAATTTGATAATGTGTGTTTCTTAAGATTATTTTTGGCCGTTTTTTTATATACCCTTCCCTATTTTTTAACAAAATTAAAGATGATATAATAAACATTTCAAATTCGTCTTTCCCGTTTCGTATAGATTTGATATAAATTTAAATTTTAGTTATCACAATATAATCACAGGCTATACGATACTGCTTGATAGCGTATCTTTACAATATTTTCTATCAAAATTATAGGATGACTTAAGTATAGATGGATAATATTTGTATATATCTAGACTGTATTTTTAATTATACTAAACAGCTTGGAATAAATTAAGTTCTAATACTTAGTATAGAAAAGAAGATAATAAATACATGGAATAATCATTAAGATAACTAACACATAATAACAAAAGTAAAATCAACCTTTACCTACATTAAGATTATATGTTAGGTTTACATTATTTTCAATAATAGTTATCAAATTATATCGTTGAATAATTTATATACTTATACAATAGTGAGAAGATATAAATCAGAATTTTGTCAGCCCGACGACTTAAGTGAAAATAAATTCTATACCGTAATCCAAACTAATTAGTAATTTAAATTGTAAAATACGAGGGTTTCTGTTGGGGTGCTTAATTGCTACTAACTGTTTCATTAGCTTGGTTCAGATATTGTTTTTAAAGTTATCGAGTTTTAAGAGTTTCTGATAATTTAAATCCTAAATATCCAAAGACTCTTTTTTCATAGCTTCTATTTCAGCGCTCCTTAATGCTCTAACAATTAAGGTGACTGTTATCGCACTTTTTTCTAACTCAGAGCATGCCCATTTGCATGCCTCATCTATAATATCTAAACATTTATTATTCTTGAAATCAATTATTAGATTGCTTAAAACGGTAGTATCATTTTTGGAAGGCACATAATAGAATAAATGAAACCCCTCTATACTTGAGTCTTTATTTTCCAGCAGGACGTTTCTTTTTAGTTTTACCAAAATCTAAAAGCTTCTTAGCAACTTCTTCTTTCATCTCATCTTCAAAACTATCAAGATAATTTTCTGTTGTTTTTAAATCTGCATGACCAATACTTTCTGAAATAAACTCAGTTGATACACCTGACCGTTTAAGAACAGTTGCAAAACTATGTCTAGCTGTATAGGTGGTTACTTTTTTATTTATTCCTTCGTCTAATGCAATTTGTTTAATGTATTTATTAATATTTTTAATTATTTGATGTATCACATCTGCCTTCTTTTTAGCATTCATCTCATGAGAAAGAATAGGGAAAACATAGCTATTTGAATCAGTATCCTTATTGCACCATTTTGCCATTATTTGTCTTATTTCTTCTGTTAAAGGGACTTCGATTACCTTTAATTCATTCCGGCTAGTACTTTTTGTTTTTGATCGTAAAAAAGTAATCTTGTTCTCACTAACAGTTTTCCACTTAAGCGTACAAAGATCTTTAATATTTGCTCCGTTACACAAATAACTGAGGAACCAATAATCTTTCCATTTGTCTTCACTGCTAAATTCAATTACTGAATGTTTGAAAATTTTTTCGATATCTTTAATTGGTAATGCCTTTTTTGTGTTCTTGGTTGATGGAATTATATATTTTCTTCTACCAAATGGATATGCATTTTTTACGATTACTCCATCCGCAATTGCTAAATTAAAAATGACTCTAATATTTCGAAGGTAGATACCTAAAGTTGTTAGGGAATTTCCTTGGTTTTCAGTAAACCAAATTTCATATTCTCTTAAAAAATCTACGGAAATATCATAAAAGGATAACTCTGATTTTTTAGTGAATTTTAATAGAGATTTGTGTGCGTAAGAATATAATTCAGCTGTTTTTATTCTTTCCTGCCTAAATAAATCTTTATAGGTATTATCCAGCCAATTGAAAATATTTGTATCTGCCTTCTTTTTACCTAATAAAAATTCTTTTTCAAATATGTCAAAAGTGAAATATTGTAATTTTCTTATTATTTCTTCGGCTTCGTTCTGTGTTTTGACGATATGATATTTTATTTCTTTAATATGTTCTTCTCTGGGTTTTTCACCCATAATTTTCTTAAAGTCCTGTTCGGTTACGCTATAATCATTTATTTGATAGTATTTAGCTTTTCTATCAAAGGTTATTCTAAGTTTTATAGGATATAGTCCTGACTTACGCCCTCCATTGTCACGAAGAATTATTGAAATTGATGGTTTCATATAGCTGAGAGTTTAGACAAACATTTGACAAACATTTGTCATTTTAATTAACGAAAATTGGTTTTGCTTAGTATTGGTTGGAAGTAATAACTCGTTAAAAGTAAGGGCAATAAATATAAATTCAGACGAATTAATAGTTAAAGTACTGGACTCATAATCAGGGGGTCCTTGGTTCGATACCAAGCAGGCCCACATATAGATGCCTATTGACAGGCATCGTGGAAAATAAAAAGGGATTTGAATCTTGGATTCAAATCCCTTTTTATTTTTACTCGAAAAATTAGCTCTATTATCTTACTCCACTAATGTCATCTCATTCACCAGATGTCCGGCTCCCGCAAATTTATCAATCATAAAAAGTACGTAGCGGATGTCTACAGAAATACATCTTTGTAAAGTAGGTTCAAAAATAATATCACCGCTCATCGCTTCCCAGTTTCCGTCGAAGGCTGTTCCGATAAGATGTCCTTGCCCATTAATGACCGGGCTTCCGGAGTTTCCGCCTGTGATGTCGTTGTTGGTAATAAAGCAAACCGGCATATATCCTTTTTTGTCGGCGTATCTTCCGTAATCTTTTTTGTTGTAAAGGTCTTTCAGTTTTTTCGGAACAATAAATTCTTCGTTCGTCGAATCTTCTTTCATGATAATTCCATCCAGAGTCGTATAGTAATTATAATAAATGGCATCGCCCGGTACACAATCTTGGACAGAACCATAGGTTAAACGCATGGTAAAATTCGCATCCGGATAAAGTTTCTGGCCTTGTCTCATTTCCAGCACGCCTTGCAGGTATAGATTGTTGGCTTTGTCCAGCCTGCTGCGCACGTCACCAAAGTAAGGGCCTATGGAACTTCTGAAATCTCCGAGAATAGAATTCATCGCTTTGTAAGCCGGATCTTTTTCTAAAGTTTTGGCATCTGGTTTTAGAAGGAAAGCATCCATTTTGATTTTAGAAGCGAAGATGGATTTTGCAAAAACGTCTTCTGCATATTTGTTAAAGTCGCCTTTGTATTTTTTCTCTACCATTTTAAAGACAGAAGGATGAAGCACTTTCGGAATATCGTTGTAATACATACTCAACAGCGCTGCAAATACTTTCTTATCGGTGGCGGCATTGTAGTCTTTAAAATATTCATCCGTTTTTGCTTTTAGATCTGCTTTCGCAGTTTCCAGATCTTTTCCAGTTACTTTTGCCGAGAGCAGTTTATAAAATGAATTTGTTTTATAAACCATCATCAGGATCTCTGTGGCAAAGGCCGCTTCTTCCAGGTAGATATATGGTTTGTTTATTTTTCTGTAATCTTTGTGAATAGTTTCAAAGTCTTTAACAACCGTTCCGTACATGCCTTTTCTTTCCGGATCAGCATCTACCCATTGCTGGAATTTTTGTTCCTGTTCTCTCTTACGGGCCACCACTTTCAGCTTTTTCAGTCCCTGATTTTGCCCGATAAAATATTTGTAATAGTTGCTAATGCTGGCATATTTAGAAGCGTATTTTATTCGTACTTCTGGACTCGCATCCATGTCTTCTTTCATAATAGCGAGTCTTTTTTCTCTCAGCTTTATGCGGGTTGGATTGCTTTGTTCCAGCGTCATGTTTACGCCTTCCGCGCTCATGTAGCGCTCTGTTCCGCCCGGGTAGCCCATGACCATGGCAAAGTCATTTTTTTCAATACCTTTTAGGGAAACCGGTAAATGATGTTTTGGTTTGTATGGAATATTGCCTTTTGCGTATTCGGCAGGTTTTCCGGTGGAGTCGGTGTAGATTCTGAACATAGAAAAATCTCCTGTATGACGGGGCCACATCCAGTTGTCGGTATCACCGCCAAACTTACCCACCGAAGAGGGAGGAGCCCCTACGAGGCGAATATCCAGGAACGTTTCGTAGACAAATAAATAATATTCATTTCCTTCAAAAAAACTTTTTACCTCGGCGTTGTAATGGGTAGTTCCCACCGCTTCTTTTTCTATGGAAGAAATGGATTTTTCAATCGCTTCGTCCCTGCCTTCTGCGGTCATTTCAGGTGCCAGCGCGCCCATTACTTTTGAAGTTACGTCTTCCATACGTACCAGAAAGGTGACGGTAAGACCTGGAGTTGGTTTCTCCTCTTCGCGGGTCATGGCCCAGAAGCCATTGGTCAGGTAATCGTTTTGCACAGAACTGTGCGATTGGATGGCGTCAAATCCGCAATGGTGGTTGGTCAGTACAAGCCCTTCTTTGGAAATGACTTCTCCGGTACAAAAATTTCCAAAATTTACAATGGCATCTTTCATACTGGAATTGTTGACGCTGTAGATCTCTTCTGCTGTCAGCTTCAGACCCATTTTCTGCATATCAGTCTGGTTAAGCCTTTTGATAAACATAGGCAGCCACATGCCTTCGTCTGCGCGGGAAATAATTCCCAATGAAAAATTTAACAATAAGAATAAGGTTAAAAAGCGTTTTGACATGTGAATGTATGTTAAGTTAAAATTCAACGATTTTAAAAATCAGTAAAATACTTATAATATACAAACATTATTTTCGCTACCTTAGTATTCATGAATATTCTGAAAAAGGTGCTTGGGTTTATTTTTATTCTTCCGGTCAGGATTTATCAGTATGCCATTTCTCCTTTATTGCCCGGAGCCTGTCGTTATACGCCTTCTTGTTCAGAGTACACCGCACAGGCGATCCATAAGCATGGGCCTTTCAAAGGTATTTGGTTAGGAATAAAAAGAATGTCCAGTTGCCATCCATGGGGAGGAAGTGGGTACGATCCGGTTCCTTAAAATTTTGAATGTTGAATTTTAAATTTTGAATTCAAACAGAGCCATTATTTATTCGCAGAATAAGTTTTTTATTTATTTTTAAAATACTGTAAAACAGAATACTAAGAGCTTTTCTAAGTATATTTCATTTTTGTCTCAAATTAACTTAATTTCGCATCTGCCTAGTGTTTTTGACTGCAGGTATTATAATTTATAATTCAAAATTTAAAATTCATAATTTAAAGAAACATGCCTTATTTATTTACTTCCGAATCGGTATCCGAAGGACATCCAGACAAAGTAGCCGATCAGATTTCTGATGCGCTTATTGATAATTTTTTAGCATTTGATCCTTCTTCCAAGGTAGCCTGCGAAACGCTTGTGACTACAGGTCAGGTGGTGTTGGCCGGCGAAGTGAAATCAACGGCAAATTTAGATGTGCAAAAAATTGCCCGTAAAGTAATCGAAAAGATAGGCTATACGAAATCGGAATATATGTTTGAAGCAAATTCCTGTGGTGTTCTTTCCGCTATTCATGAGCAGTCGGCGGATATCAACCAGGGAGTAGAAAGAAAAAATCCGGAAGATCAGGGAGCCGGCGATCAGGGGATGATGTTTGGTTACGCTACAAGAGAGACCGACAACTACATGCCGCTTGCGCTTGACCTTGCTCACAAACTATTAACAGAGCTTGCCGCTATCAGAAGAGAAAACAAAGAAATTAAATATTTACGTCCGGATGCAAAATCTCAGGTAACGATTGAATACTCGGATGATAATACTCCTATCAGAATTGATTCCATCGTTATCTCTACACAGCACGATGACTTTGACGAGGAAGGAAAAATGCTGGCTAAAATCAAGCAGGATATTATCAATATCTTAATTCCAAGAGTGAAGAAACAATTGGGCAAGCCAGCTCTTCAGGCTTTGTTTACTGATAAAATCACCTACCATATTAACCCAACCGGTAAATTTGTAATCGGCGGTCCGCACGGTGATACCGGTCTTACAGGCAGAAAAATTATTGTTGATACATACGGAGGAAAAGGCGCACACGGTGGTGGTGCTTTCTCCGGAAAAGATCCTTCTAAAGTAGACCGTTCTGCGGCGTATGCTACGCGCCATATTGCTAAAAACCTGGTGGCTGCTGGCTTGTGCGACGAAGTATTGGTTCAGGTATCGTATGCGATTGGGGTGGCCAAACCATGTGGTCTTTATTTGAACACGTATGGTACTGCCAAAGTAAAATTGACCGATGGAGAAATTGCTAAAAAAGTAGAGCAATTATTTGATCTCCGTCCTTATGCGATTGAACAAAGATTAAAACTTCGTAATCCCATCTACTCTGAAACGGCTGCTTATGGCCACATGGGCAGAGAGAATGAAAAAGTGAAAAAAGTATTTGAAATGCCTGATAAATCTAAAAAAGAAGTGGAGGTAGAACTTTTTACCTGGGAGAAACTGGATTACGTAGATAAAGTGAAAAAAGAATTTAGTTTATAATTAAGATATCAGAAATGGTAGTTGAAGAATTTCAATTGCCATTTCTGATAATTTTTGTCTAATATCTAAACTCTAAAATCTTCCATCTGATATATGGGCAAACGACTCCAACGTTATTTTTTCAACACATTTCCAGATACCTTGGAGCACCTTTCTGGCAAAAATGCGAGTCTGGTAATGAAAGACGGAGTTTCCATGTTTGGAAAAATACTTCGCAAAGAAGGTAAAATGCTTTTATTTGAGGATAAAATTCCGCGTCTTCATTATCTTGATATCAAAAATATATACGAAATTGTAGTAGATTCGGAAGCGAACTATTAAGTATGCTGTCACACCTTGTTATTAAAAATTACGCTTTAATCAGACACCTGGAAATTTCTCCTTCCCGTGAGTTGAATATTATTACTGGTGAAACCGGTGCGGGAAAGTCTATTATGCTCGGAGCGATAGGCCTGATGCTGGGGAATCGTGCCGATACAAAAGTACTTTTTGATGAGAATGAAAAATGTATCATCGAAGGGACTTTCAATATTGCAGGCTATGAGTTAAAATCTTTTTTTGAAGAAGCTGATATTGATTACGAAGAAGATTGCATTATCCGTCGTGAAATAAGTGCAAATGGGAAATCCAGGGCCTTTATTAACGATACGCCTGTAAACCTGGATGTATTAAAGAAATGGGGCAGTTCGCTGGTAGACGTACACTCGCAACACGAAACATTACTATTAGGGAATGCTCATTTCCAGATTTCTATTTTAGATGCCTTTGCAGGAAATAAAAATCTATTAGCGGAATACAGAAATCTTTTCAAAGAATATAAAACAATACAAGCGGAATACGAAGACATTACGTCGAAAGCCACGGAAGAAAAAAAACAACTGGATTACAACAGTTATCTTCTGAATGAGTTGTCTGAAGCGGCTTTGGAAGAAGGCGAACAGGAAAAGAAAGAAGAAGACTTGAAAGTTCTGGAAAATGCGGAGCACATTAAGTCTAAACTGGATGTTGCCAACAGTATACTTTCCGGTGGTACGGACCGCGATGTTGTGACGCAGTTGCAGGAAGCCCGTAAGCAACTGGAACAGATAAGCAGTCTTTCGGCGAATTATGAATTGCTGAAACAACGCCTGCAATCTTCTTTGATTGAATTGAAAGATATTGCAGCCGAGTTGGAAAATGAAAATGAGAAAGTAGAGTACAACCCACAGGCGATAGAAAAGACGCAGGAACGATTGAGTGTTTTGTATAGTCTGCAGAAAAAACACCAGGTGCAAACGGTTGCCGAACTTATTTCCATTCAACAGGAATTGGAAAAGAAGATGGACTATACGTTGAATCTTGATGAAAATATTGCCGCACTGAAAAAGAAAATGGACGCCACGTTCAAAGAACTTTTAAGCAAAGGGAAAAAACTAAGCGAAGCAAGACAAAAGTCGACAGCCCCGATAAAGAAAGAGCTGGAAGCTTTACTGAAAGAGGTAGGTATGCCGAATGCTGCGATTGCGATAGAAATAAAAGAAGCAGAACCAACGTTAAATGGAATAGACGCTGTTTCGATTTTATTCAGTGCCAACAAAGGCATTGCGCCGCAGGAATTGAAGAACGCGGCTTCTGGTGGAGAGTTCTCGAGACTTATGCTTTGTATTAAATATATTATTGCCGATAAAACCGCGTTGCCAACTATTATTTTTGATGAAATCGATACTGGTATTTCCGGTGAAGTAGCGATAAAAGTAGGAAAGATGATGAAGCAGATGTCTGCCAGTCACCAGGTGATCAGCATCAGCCACCTGCCTCAGATAGCAGCACAGGGCAGGGCGCATTATTATGTGTACAAAGACAATTCTTCCGAAAAAACTATTAGTAAAATGAAGTTGCTTACGGAAGAAGAGCGCATCAAAGAGATTGCCCAAATGATAGGAGGGAGCAAGCCGAGCGAAACGGCGATTCAGAGTGCGAAGGAGATGCTGGAACTTTTTTAGGCTGCTAGCAAACAGAGGATTATAATTTATTTTTAGAAATATTTTTTGAA
>JACXTT010005144.1_pt1 | contig 19114 bp, 13 predicted proteins | sample 9270951 | NCBI WGS metagenome assembly JACXTT01 (sample SAMN15532306, study PRJNA645909) | rock metagenome | isolation source: weathered quartz diorite | place: Puerto Rico | collected 2017-06-21 | reverse complement strand
ATCGGCGGCGTCACAAACTGCTGGATGTTACTCCACTTGATGTAGTAGATGCTGCTGGCGAGCCTGACCCGGTTGCTGAAATTGTTCTTGGCGCCGATCTCGTAACTGTTGACAGTATCCGAGCTGAACGCGGTCGGTGCCCCGTTCGAAAGATTGAAGTTTACAAAATCCTGGGCGCACGCCGCATAGGGGATCGGGTTGTTGGCGCCACCCGGGCGGAAGCCCTTCGCGTAGGTCGTGTAGAAGAGATTGTTTGGGTCCGCCTGGAATTGCAGGCTGACCTTCGGCGTGAAGGAGCTCTCCTTGTTGTCGCCGTTGGCTACCCGGGTCGCCGCGAACAGCTGCGGACCGCCGGTGAGGGTGTCGACAGAGTACTGCGAGCGTGAGAAACGGGCGCCCACGGTTACCTTGACGCGATCAGTGAGTCCGTACGTTCCCTCGCCGAAGACCGCGTACTGCTTGTCCTTGGAGTGGAGCTGGAGGAAGTACGAGTCATTGGGGAACTGCGGATCATAGGGAACCGGCACGCAGTTTCCCGTTACGGGGTCGGTGTAGCAGAACACCTGAGTATAAGGGACGCCCAGCACTGCCATCGTCAGGTCGTTGAGTTGTGGATCGTGGATCTGCTCGAGGTAACTCTGCCGGTTCACACCGACGAATACGCCCGTGGTCCAGACGAGCCGGGCATTGGGGTCGCCCGATTGCAGGCGGACTTCCTGGGTGATGTTCTGCTGGCCGTTGTCCACGGTCGCAGGCGCCAGGTAGTTAAGGCCGGTAGGCAGGTGCAAGCCCGTGCCGTCAAGCAACGGGAAGGCGACTCCCGGCAGAAACGCCGACTGCGAAAAGACCGGCACAGCCCCCTGCGCCAGGGCCTGCGGTGTCAGCTGATTCTGATAGAAGCCCAGGTTATACAGCGTGCCGTCGTAGCCGGTGGTGTTCTCGCGGTGATAGTAAGAGGTGTTGGAGATCAGCCGTATGGCGCCGAATTCCCCTTCGATCTTGAGCCCCGGCAGATAAAATTTGTCCGGGGAGGGATGTTGCGTGGGGCCGGCGGTGACGTAGTGGTGGTTACCGGGGTCCGAATACAGCGGCCAGAAGGTCGAGATGTCGTTGCGCTTGCGGTACTGGTAGTAGATGCTCGGCGTGATCGACCAGTGCTCCGACGGCGCCCACAGCGCCGCGAGGCGCAGCAGTGCCGCTTGGCCGTGGTTTGCATTCCTCTCCACGCGCGAGAGGGTGTACGGATCGATGCGGTCGACCCATCCGCCATCGCGCCGGTACCAGACGGATATGCGCGCCCCGAATTTATCCTGGACCAGGGGTCCGCCCACGGCGACGCCGGCCTCGTAACTCGGCTCACCGCCCTGGGTGGAGGAAACCTCGGCACGACTGTAGATACTGGTTTTGCGGAGGCTCGGTTGCGTGGTGATGTAGCGAACCGTGCCGCCTTCGGAGCCCGAACCAAACAAAGTGCCCTGCGGGCCACGCAAGACCTCGACCCGATCAATATCGAACGACTTTGGCAGCACCTCATCGGGGCTGAATTGGAGGGCGCGCATCTGAATCGGCGTGTCATCGATGTAGATTCCGGTGGTGCCAGCGCCACCCGTACCGGAGATGCCGCGGATGGAGATGTTGTTCGTGCCGGAGGTATCGAAGTTGATACCCGGCGTGAAGCGGGCCACTTCGGAAAAGTCCTTGATGCCACGATCATCGAGGCCGTCCTGCGTAAGCGCCATCACGCTGATCGGCACCCTGGAGAGGCTCTCCTCGCGGCGCGTCGCGGTGACCGTGATCTCCTGCAGGGGGCCGGCTGTGCTTTCGGTACCCGGGGCCTGCTCCTGCGCCCGGCCCGACCCGCAAGCCAGAACGATGACGACCAACGCCACGCCGATCGACGCACGCGTTCCCCGGGAACAGCTCCGACGCATCAGCCGCATAGGGCCTCCCCCACTCTCTTCGAGTTCTTCAGCCGCACCCACTATGCGGCACTTTAGTCACAAGCTCATATCAAGCTCAAGCGTGCAGCCCGCGGCTCACCGGCAATGTGCGGACGCGCTTGCCGGTGGCGGCGTAGATGGCATTGCAGAGCGCCGCTGCAGCGCAGGAGGTGCCGGTCTCCCCCACCCCGCCGGGGCTTTCGCCGCTCGCTACCAGGTGCACCTCGACCCTGGGTGAGTCGGCGATACGCAGCGACGGAAAGTTGTCGAAGTTACTCTGCTGCACGCGGCCATTGGCGATCGTGATCTCGTTGCCGAGGGCCGCGCTCAGACCGAACGTCACGCCGCCCTCGAGCTGTGCGCGCACCCCGTCGGGGTTCACCACCTGCCCGCAGTCCATGGCGCACACCACACGCTCGACGCGCACCTGACCCTGGGAATTGACGCTCACCTCGGCGACCTCGGCGAGGTAGCTGCCGAAGGCGAACTGGATCGACACCCCGCGCCCGCTGCCCGGCGGCAGCGCGGTGCCCCAGCCGGCACGATCGGCCGCCAGATCGAGCACCGCACGCGCGCGCGGCTCCTTGAGGAGCGCCCGCCGGTAGCTCACCGGGTCCTGCTGCGCGGTGTGCGCGAGCTCATCCACGAAACTCTCCACCGCGAACACGCTGCGGGTCGGGCCCACGCCGCGCCACCAGCCGCTCGGAACCCCGGGCGGGTCGCGCCGCACGAAGCGCACTTCGAGCTTCTCGAGTGGATAGATCAGACCCGCGTCCGCACCATCCGCGGCCGCGCTGATCACGTCCAGGTCGATGCCCTTGGCGACCGTCGCTTCCCCGTAGTACAGCGCCCACAAACCGGCGCCCGCGATGGTGTGCCGCCAGGCGATTGGCTTGCCGCGCGCATCGAGCGACGCCGCGAGCCGGTCGACGTAATAGGGACGGTAGCGGTCGTGCTGGATGTCCTCCTCGCGCGACCACAGCACACGCACCGGACCCTTGACGTGCCGCGCGACGCGCGCGGCGAGCACAATGCCGTCGACCTCCAGGCGCCGGCCGAACCCGCCGCCGAGCAGGTAGTTGTGCAGGCGGATCTGCTCGGGCTTGAGGCCGAGGGCTGCGAGCTTCGCGACCGCGCGATCGCAGGCCTGCGTCCCGGTCCAGATCTCGCACTCGCCCTCGCGCCAATCGACGGTGCAGTTCATCGGCTCGAGCGTGGCATGCGCGAGAAACGGCTGATGATAGACGGCCTCGTGGTGATGCGCCGCGCGTGCTGCGCTCTGCGCAGGATCGCCTTTGCTCGCGGCGATCACTCCGTTCTCGCGAACCGCGGCCTCCAGCTCCGAGACGATGGCGGCCTGCTGCACGGCGGCCTTCGCTCCGTCGTGCCAGCGCGGCGCGAGCGCCTTCATGCCCTTCATGGCCGCCCAAGTGTCGTCGGCGACCACCGCGATCACGTCGCCCTCATTCACCACTTGCCTCACGCCGCGCACCGCGAGCGCCGCCTCGCTCGCGAGCGGCTCGGCGACGCTGCCACCCTCGACCGGGGGGAGCGCGATCAGCGCCACTTTGGCGTGCGGCGGCCGGGCGTCGATGCCGAACTGCGCGCTGCCATCGACCTTCGAGGGGGTGTCGAGCCGTGGCGTAGCGCGGCCGATGAGCTGGAAGTCCTTCGCGGCCTTGAGCGGCGGGGGCGCCGGCTGCGGCAGCGCTGCGGCCGCCGTAGCGAGCTCACCGTATGACAGCCGCCGGCCGGTGGCCGCGTGCACTACCTCGCCGCGCTGCGCGTGGCAGGACTCCGGCGGCACGCGCCAGCGCTTGGCGGCCGCCTCGATCAGCATCACGCGCGCGGTGGCCCCCGCCTGCCGCAGCGGTGTCCAGCACTGAATGATCGACAGCGAGGTGCCGGTGGACTGATCCCGCTCGATACCCTCGGGAGCGGACGGATCGACTGCGAAGCCATACACCTCGGGGGCCGGCGGCGCGGCCTCTACCGTGACCGCATCCAGGTCGACCTCGAGCTCCTCGGCGATCAGCATCGGGAGCGAGGTGTAGGTGCCCTGCCCCATCTCGACCTTCGGCATCACGAAAGCGATGCGACCGCTCGGGTCGATGCGCACATAGGCATTCAGCACGCCGGCGGCGGCGGACCCGCGGGTGCTGCTGAGGTTTCCGGGCGCGGACCGCTGCAGGCGCCGCAGCGCGACGCCGAGCACCAGCGCGCCGCCGATTGCGGCGGAGACCAGCACCACCTGTCGTCGCGTGACCGATGGCGAGGCGTTCACGGGCGATCCGCCCGCGGCGCAGCCGGCGCGAGAGCCACCGCCTCGCGCGCCTTGCGCCGTGCATTGACCACGAGGAATGCGCCCACCGCCACCGCGAGCGATACCAGGCTCCAGAAGAATTGCCGCGACATCTCCCCGGGCGTCAGGGCCATCGCGACCAGCACGGCCGCCATGCCGAGAATCGCTGCGTAGCTCGCCCACGGAAACAGCCACATCGACACCGCCGGCTCCGGGACGCCGCGGGCCTCGCGCTCGCGCCGCAGCCGGATGTGCGCCGCCGCGATGATCATGTATACGAATACCGAGCAAGCGCCGGAGGCATTCACCAGGAACGCGAACACGGTTTGCGGCGAGGTGATCGCGGCCAGGATTCCCAACACGCCGGCCATGCTCCCCATCCACACCGAGCGGGTCGGCACGCGCCGCTCGTTCAGCTGCACCAGCCATTGCGGGGCGTCACCGTGCTCGGCCAGCACGAACAGCACGCGCGAGCAGACGTAGAACGCCGAGTTGAGGCACGAGAGCACCGCAGTGAGGATGATGGCGCTCATCGCGAGACTCGCCCACTTGAAGTTCATGGTGGTCAGCACCAGCGTGAACGGCGACTCACCGGGGCGCACCTCCACCCACGGCACTGACGCGACGATCAGGAGCACCGAGCCGACGTAGAAGGTGAGGATGCGCAGGACCACCGAGCTGCTCATGCGCGCCACGGCACGCGCTGGCTCCTGCGATTCGGCGGCGGCGATCGTAGTGATCTCGGCTCCCGTGAGCGAGAAATACACGGTCACCGCACCGGCGAGCACCGCCAGGAAGCCCTTAGGGCTAAAGCCGCCGAAGGCGGTGAGGTTGGAGAAGGTAGGACCGTTCGGGGAGGTCAGGCCGCAGGCGAAGGCGGCCGCGAGCGCGATGAACACGATGATCGCCGCGACCTTGATCGAGGCGAACCAGAACTCGAACTCGCCGTAGGAGCGCGCCGACATGAGATTGACGACGGTCATGATGCCCATGAGCACCAGGCCGAGGAGCCAGGCCGGGAGCCCCAGCCAGCCGTGCAGGATGTTGGCGCCGGCGATCGCCTCCACCGGCACCACGATGATCCAGAAGTACCAGTACAGCCAGCCGGCGACGAACCCCGCCCAGGGTCCAAGTCCCGCGCGCGCGAACTCGGTGAACGAGCGCACCTGCGGCAGCGCCAGCGCCATCTCGCCGAGCATGCGCATCACGAGCAGAATCAGCGTGCCGGTGATGAGATAGCTCAGCACGATCGCCGGCCCGGTCGCCGCAATCGAGGCGCTGCTGCCGACGAACAGCCCCGCGCCGATGATCCCGCCGATCGAGATCATGGTGATGTGGCGCGGCTGCAGTGAGCGGCTGAGCTCGAGCATGCTGTTCCCCCTCAAGAGTGGCTCATGGGCGCCGCGGCCGCGGCAGGTCCCCCTGGGAAGCCGCCCGCACCGTCTGCAGCAGCAGCGGCGCGAGCCTCGATCGTAACTCGGCCAGCGTCCAGCGGCTCGTTGGAGCGGAGATGTTGACGGCAGCGAGCGGTGCCCCGTGCGGCCCCAGCACCGCGGCAGCGATGGTGACGTCGCCGCGGTAGCACTCCTGATCCGACCAGGCGTAGCCCGCCTCGCGCGCCGCGGCGATGCGCTTGAGGATCTGCCGCGGATCGGTGAGCGTCAGCGGGGTCCAGGGCCGCAGCTGCGAGGCGCGCACGATGCGCTGCGCGGCCGCCGCCGGCAACGCCGCGAGGTATGCCCGTCCCGAGGCCGTACAGTACATGGGCAGGCGCCGGCCGACCGGCATGTAGATGTGGAAGCGCTTGAGGCTCGGAAAACGGGCGATGAATACCATGTCCTCGCCGTCGGGCTCGGAGAAGCTCACCGATTCGCCGCTCGCCTGATTGAGGTCGATGAGATGGGTGGTCGCCTGCTCGAGCAGCGCGTGACCGGAGAGATAGGCGGCCGTAAGCGACAGCACTCGCGGCGTCAGCACCCAGCGCCGCGCGCGCGCGTCGCGCCTCAGGAACCCGAGGCGCACCAGGGTGTGCGTGCAGCGCTGCGCCGAGCTCACCGTCATGCCGGCCCCAAGGGCGAGCTCCGCCAGGCTGCGCTCGCGGCGCTCGCCGCCGAAGGATTCCAGCATGGCGAGCGCCTTCTGCACCGAGCTGTTGAACAGCGGGTCGCGCGCGCGAGCGAGGCGCGAGCTGCGCGGCGGGCGCTTCATTGAAATGCAGTATAGAGCTATCGATAATCGATAGTCTATGCCGCGGGGAGGTCACGGCGTGAGTGCGGTGAGGCCGCCCAGGTACGGCTGCAGCGCCACCGGCACGCTCACCGAGCCGTCCTCGTTCTGGAAGTTCTCGAGCATCGCAACCAGCGCGCGGCCGACCGCGACTCCCGAGCCGTTGAGCGTGTGCACCACTTCAGGCTTGCCGCTCTCGGGGTTGCGCCAGCGCGCCTGCATGCGCCGCGCCTGGAAGGCTTCGCAGTTGCTGCACGAGGAGATCTCGCGGTAGCGCTGCTGCGACGGCAGCCACACCTCCACGTCGTAGGTCTTGGCGCTGCTGAAGCCGACGTCGCCTGCGCACAGCGCCACGATGCGGTACGGAATCTCCAGGCGGCGCAGGACCGTTTCGGCGTGCGCGGTCAGCTCCTCGAGCGCGGCGTAGGACTCGGCGGGGCGCGCGATCTGCACCAGCTCCACCTTGTCGAACTGGTGATTGCGGATCATGCCGCGCGTGTCCTTGCCGGCGGCGCCGGCCTCGGAGCGGAAGCACGGCGTGTGCGCCACCCATTTCAGCGGCAGCGCTTCGGCGGGCACGATCTGCTCGCGCACCAGGTTGGTGAGCGGCACCTCGGCGGTCGGAATGAGATAGAACCTGTGCTCGCCGCGCACCGTGAACAGATCCTGCTCGAATTTCGGCAGCTGTCCGGTGCCGGTGAGGGTCTGGCCGTGCACCAGGTACGGCACGTGCACCTCGGTGTAGCCGTGCTCGCGGGTGTGCAGGTCCAGCATGAACTGCGCGAGCGCCCGGTGCAGCCGCGCCACCTGCCCGTGCATCACCACGAAGCGCGCGCCTGAGAGGCGCGCCGCGGCCTCGAAGTCGAGTCCCGCGAGGCGCTCGCCGAGCTCCACGTGGTCGCGCGGCGTGAAGGAGAAGCGGCGCGGCTCGCCCCAGCGGCGCACCTCGCGGTTGGCGCTCTCGTCCTGTCCGTCGGGGACCGACTCGTGGAGCAGATTCGGAAGCCCGAGCTGCCACTGTTCCAGCTCGGCGTGCACTGCAAGGAGCGCCGCCTCCGCGGCCGAGAGGCTCGCGGTGAGCTGCTCGCCTCTGGTGATCAGGGCCGCCGCGTCCTCCCCGCGCCCCTTGGCGGCGCCGACTGCTTTCGCGTTGGCATTGCGCTCGGCACGCAGGCGGTCCACCTCCACCGCAAAGGGCTTGCGCCTCTCCTCGAGCGCCCGAAGCGCGGCCACATCGAGCCGGTAGCCGCGGCGCGCGAGATTGCGCGCGACGGCGTCCGGGTCGGTGCGCAAGAGCTTCGGATCGATCACTGCGTTCAACCTTTCGACGGGGAGCGCGCGCGCAGCCGCGCGAGCGCCTCGCCGATCTTCGCTTCCAGGCCGCGGGGGACGGGGCGATAGTATCGCCGATCCGGCATCTCATCCGGCAGGTAGCGCTCGCCGGCCGCGAACGCGTCCGGCTCATCGTGCGCGTAGCGGTAGTCGCGCCCGTAGCCGAGCTCTTCATCAGTCGCGTGGGCGCGTTGCGCAGCCGCAGCGGTACCTCCAGCGTGCCGAACTCGCTGACGTCCGCCATGGCCTCCGCCATCGCCACGTACACCGCGTTGCTCTTCGGCGCGCAGGCGAGATACACCACCGCCGTGGCGATCGCCAGCTCTCCTTCCGGGGTCCCGAGCCGCTCGTAGGTCTCCCAGCCGTCGAGCGCCATGGCGAGCGCGCGCGGATCGGCGAGCCCGATGTCCTCCACCGCCATGCGCGCCACGCGGCGCGCGATATAGCGCGGGTCGCACCCGCCGTCGAGCATGCGGCACAGCCAGTAGAGCGCCGCATCGGGATCGGAGCCGCGCACCGCCTTGTGCAGCGCCGAGATCTGGTCGTAGAACTGATCGCCCCCCTTGTCGAAGCGGCGGTGGCCGCCCGATGCCACCTCCTGCGCCACCTTCAGCGTGAGCACGCGCGCGCCGCCACCCGCCTCGAGCAGCCCCGCGGCGAGCTCCAGCATATTGAGCGCGCGCCGTGCATCCCCGTCGGCGGCGCGGGCGATGAGATCGAGCGCCGCGGCTTCCGCCTCGAGCTGCTGCTCGCCGAGCCCTCGTCCCTTATCGCGCAGCGCCCTCTCGAGCAGCGCGATGAGGTCCTCGACGGCGAGTGGGCGCAGCACGTACACCCGCGCCCGCGACAAGAGGGGGCTGATCACCTCGAAGGAGGGATTCTCGGTCGTCGCCCCCACGAACGTGAGTGTGCCGTCCTCGAGATAGGGCAGGAACGTGTCCTGCTGCGCCTTGTTGAAGCGATGCACCTCGTCGAGGAACAGCAGCGTCGGGCGCCCTTCGCGCGCGCGCAGCGTGCGCGCCGACTCGACCGCCGCGCGGATGTCCTTGACTCCGGCCATGACAGCCGAGAGCGCGATGAACTGCGCGTTGGAGGCCTGGGCAATGAGCCGCGCGAGCGTGGTCTTGCCCGTGCCCGGCGGGCCCCAGAAGATCAGCGAGTGCAGCTGTCCGGCGGCGATGCTGGCCGACAGCGGCCTGCCGGGACCGAGCAGGTGCCGCTGGCCGACGAACTCGGCGAGGTTGCGCGGCCGCATGCGGTCGGCGAGCGGCCGAAGCCGGTCGGCGTCGCTCGGGTCGCCCAAGAGCGGTGCACTCACTTGCGCGGCGTGCCGATCACATCGGCCCCCGCGGGCGGGGTGAAAGTCAACTCGCCCGCAGCGACCGGAACATTGCGCTCGATCTTGCCGAAACTGACGGTGGTGGTCTGCCCGAGCTTGTCCTCGAGAATCATGCGCTTGAGCTCGCCGTGCGTGAAACCGAACAGCGCGCTGCGGAAATCCGCCTCGGCGTCGCGCGGCTCCACCAGCACCCACTCGAGCCCGGCGCGCGGGCCCACCGGGGTGATGCTGAAGCTCTTGCGCAGGTCCGTGACGCCCGAGAGCAGCATCGCGGGTGTCGCCGAGAGCGCGGCGTCGACCGGCCTCACGGTCACCTGCTCGAGATCGCGGTCGAGGAACCAGAGGTTCGTGCCATCGCAAACCATGAGCTGTCCCGCGCTGCTGCCGCCCGTCTTCGGATGAATCTCCCAGCTGAACTTGCCGGGACGCGAGACGATCAGTGTGCCCGTGGCGCGGTCGATCTCGTTGCCATGCGCATCGGTCACCGTCTGCACGAAGGTGGCGCGCAACGTCTTGAGGTCATCGAGGAAGGTCTCGAGCGGTGTAGCGCCGGCTGCGGACGGCGCCGTTTTCGGGCCCACCGCCGCCGCGACCCCTGTCACAAGGGTGAGGACCACGGAGCAGACGCGAACGCCAAAAGGAGCTTTCGGGGGCGTGCGCGGCAGGACGCCGCGCCCGCACCCTACACGGACGTACTCGCGGCGGCCCCGAAAGGTCCTTTTTGCGGTCGTGGCTGCAAGCAAGTCCTCACTCCTCCGGCGGAGGCGGCGCCAGCACGTCGCGCGCACCATTCGGCTGGAGCGATCCCACCAGCCCTGCCTGCTCCATCGCCTCGAGCAGCCGCGCGGCGCGGTTATAGCCGATCTTCAGCCGCCGCTGCACATACGAGATCGACGGCTTGCGCTCGCTGGTCACGATCCGCACCGCCTCGTCGTAGAGCGGATCCTGCTCGGCGTCCGGGGCGCCGTCGGCGCCGTCGCCCTCGTCCTCCTCCCCGCTGATTCCCGCGACCGGCCCCCTGGGTCCCGAGAGCACCTCTTCGATGTAGTCCGGCGGCTGCGGTGTCTTCAGCGCCTGCACGACGCGGTGTACTTCCTGATCCGAGACGAATGCGCCGTGCACGCGGGTCGGGACCGAGGTCCCCGGCGGCAGATACAGCATGTCGCCGTGCCCGAGCAGGGTCTCCGCCCCCATCTGGTCGAGGATGGTGCGCGAGTCGACCCGGGCCGAGACCTGGAAGGCGATGCGGCAGGGGATGTTCGCCTTGATGAGGCCGGTGATCACATCCACCGAGGGGCGCTGCGTCGCGAGCACCAGGTGGATCCCCGAGGCGCGCGCCTTCTGCGCGAGGCGCGTGATGAGCTCCTCGACCTTCTTGCCGACGACCAGCATGAGATCCGCGAATTCATCGACCACCACCACCACGTACGGCAGCGGCGTCAGATCGGGGATCTGCATCGGGTCGATGCTCGGGTCGTTGGCGGCCCTGAGCGTCATCAGCGGGTCGCATATCGGCCGGCCGGCATTGATGGCTTCCCTCACCCGCCGGTTGAAGCCCGCGATGTTGCGCACACCGAGCGCGGCCATCACCTGGTGGCGGCGGTCCATCTCGGCCACACACCAGCGCAGCGCGTTGGCCGCCTGTTTCATGTCCGTCACCACGGGCGCCAGCAGGTGCGGAATGCCCTCGTACACCGAGAGTTCCAGCATCTTCGGGTCGATCATGATGAGGCGCACGTGCTCGGCGGTCGACTTGTAGAGCAGCGACAGCACCATGGCGTTCAGCGCCACCGACTTGCCCGAGCCGGTCGTGCCGGCGATCAGCAGGTGCGGCATGCGCGTGAGGTCGGCGACCATGGGCTGGCCGCCGATATCCTTGCCGAGCGCGAGCGCGAGCGGCGAGTGCATCTCGTCGTAGGCCTTCGAGCGGATGATCTCCCCGAGCGTGACGATCTCGCGCTTTTCGTTCGCGATCTCCAGTCCCATCACGCTCTTGCCCGGGATGACCTCCACCACGCGCACCGACAGCACCGACAGCGCGCGCGCCAGATCCTTGGAGAGTGCCGTGATCTGGCTCGCCTTCACCCCGGGCGCCGGGCGCAGCTCGAAGCGCGTGACCACCGGGCCCGGCTGCACCGCCACGACCTCGGCATCGATGGCGAAGTCCTTGAGCTTCATCTCCACCAGCCGCGAGAGCGCCTCGAGCGCCTCGGCGGAATAGAGCGGCTCGCGCGGCGGAGGATCGTCGAGGAGCTTGAGCGGCGGCAGCTCGCTTGCCTTGGGCGGCTCGAACAGCGGCACCTGGCGCTCCCGCTCGACGCGCGCGCTCCTCTCGAACAGCGGCAGCGGCGGCTCGATGCGCGGCGGCGGGCGCAGCGCCGATCTGCGCTGCTCGCTCTCGATTGCCTCCTTGCGCGCCAGGCGCCGCTCGCGCCCCTCAGCGGCGTCGCGCCGTGCGGCCCAGAGTGCGCGCAGGCGGCCGATTCCCGCCCAGGTGAGCGCGCCCAGTCGGTCGATGATCGTGAGCCAGGAGACGCCGAAGGCGAGCGACAGGCCCGCCATCCAGGCGGCGATCATCACCAGCGTCGCGCCGAGAAAGTCGAGTCCCGCGACCAGACCCCCGCCGACGACGCTGCCCAGGACCCCACCGGCACTCTGGCGCAGCACTCCCGGCTCCCAGTGCAGCGTCGCGAGCGCACAGCTCGCAGTGAGCACCAGCAGGAACCCGGCGAGGCGCACCAGGGCGTTGGCGCGCGAGGCGGGCGCCGGTACCTTCATGCGCCGCTGCAGCCCCCAGCACGCCACCGCCAGCACCGCGGGGAACAGGAACGCGGGGCGCCCGAAGAGGAAGAACAGCACGTCGGCGAGCCATGCGCCGACGACGCCGATGCGGTTGTGGACCGCCGCGGCGCCGCCCGTGAAGGAGAAGCCCGGGTCGTCGGGACTGTAGGTGGCGAGCGCCACGAACAGCACCAGGGCCACGATACCGAGCGCGATGATGGCGCTCTCGCGCAGGCCGCGGGACACGGTCGATGTGAAGCGCGGCGCGGCGCGCGCCGCGGCGGGACTTTCAGCCAATCCCCTGATTCTCCGTCTTAAGATAGACGGCTGCCATTATAGGGCTTGGTACCATGCACCGACGCTTCGATCTACCGGGAGCCTCATGACGACCACCCGGCACAGTCGCCTCATCATTATGGGGTCCGGCCCCGCGGGCTATAGCGCGGCGGTCTATGCCGCGCGCGCCAATCGCGCGCCGCTGCTCATCACGGGCGTCGAGCAGGGCGGGCAACTCATGACGACCACCGACGTCGACAACTGGCCCGGCGATGTCGAGGGACTGCAGGGGCCCGCGCTCATGGAGCGCATGAAGCACCACGCCGAGCGCTTCGCCACCGAGGTCGTGAACGATCACATCCAGAGCGTCGACCTGCACGCGCGCCCGTTCCGGATGCGCGGCGACGCCCGCAACTACAGCTGCGACGCGCTCATCATCGCCACCGGCGCCTCCGCCCGCTACCTGGGGCTCCCCTCGGAGGAGAAATTCCGCGGCCGCGGCGTCTCGGCGTGCGCCACCTGCGACGGCTTCTTCTTCCGCGCCCAGCGCGTCGCGGTCGTGGGCGGCGGCAACACCGCGGTCGAGGAGACGTTGTATCTGTCACACATCGCGCAGCACGTGACACTCGTGCACCGGCGCGACAAGCTGCGCGCGGAGAAGATCCTGCAGGATCGTCTGTTTCGCGAGGTAGCCACAGGCAAGATATCGGTGATCTGGAACCACACGGTCGATGAGGTGCTCGGAAACGAGCACGGCGTGACCGGCGTGCGGCTGTGCTCGCTCGGCGGCGGGCCGCCGCAGTTGCTCGCGGTCAGCGGGCTGTTCGTGGCCATCGGCCACACGCCCAACACGGCTCTCTTCGAGGGGCAGCTCGCCATGCGCGGCGGCTACATAACGGTGCGCAGCGGACTCGACGGCGACGCGACCGCCACCAGCGTCCCCGGAGTGTTCGCGGCCGGAGACGTCGGCGACCACGTGTATCGTCAGGCCGTGACCTCCGCCGGCTCCGGCTGCATGGCGGCGCTCGATGCGGACCGCTACCTCGAGACACTCGACAGCCGCTCTCACGGCTAGGCGCGCCTCCATGGCACAGCAGGCCGAATTCCACCGCAGCATCGAAGAGCTCGATCGGCAGCAGTGGAACGCGCTCGGCGCGGGCCGCAATCCGTTCACGCGGCACGAGTTCCTCGCGGCTCTCGAGCGCACCCGTTGCGTCGGTCCCGGCACCGGCTGGGAGCCGCGCTATCTCACGCTCAGCGATGCCCGTGGGCTCGCGGCGGCCGCGGCCGCCTTCGTGAAAACGCACTCCTTTGGTGAATTCGTATTCGACTTTGCCTGGGCACGTGCCTACGAGCGCTTCGGCCGCCGCTATTACCCGAAGCTCACGCTCGCCGCACCGTTCACGCCCGCGACCGGACCCCGCCTGCTGGTGCGCGCCGATCTCGATCACGAGGCGCTCGCCGCGCGGTTGCTCGGGCAGCTGGAAGAGCACGCCGCGAGCCACGGACTCTCGGGCGTTCATGCGCTGTTCCTCGATGAGCCGGCGCGCGCGGCCTGCCTGCGCCGCGGCTGGCTGCTGAGGCGCGACTGCCAGTTTCACTGGAGCAATCGCGGCTACGCGAGCTTCGATGATTACCTCGCCACTTTCACCGCCGAGAAGCGCAAGAAGGCGCGGCGCGAGCGCCGCCGCGTCGCGGAAGCCGGCGTGCGCTTCGAGACCCGCTTCGGCGGCGAGCTCGATGAGCCGCTGCTCGAGCGCATCTATGCCCTGCACCGCGATACCTTCCTGCGCCACGGGCACGAGCCGTACCTGACGCGCGCCTTCTTCAGCGAGGCGGCGCGCGCCCTGCCGGAGTCCCTCATGGTGAAGCTCGCCGTGCGCGGGCGCGCGGTGGTGGCCGCGGCCATCTTCTTCTGGTGCGAGGAGGCGCTGTTCGGCCGCTATTGGGGTGCGGACGCGGATTACCACAGTCTGCACTTCGAGGCCTGCTATCACCAGGGGATCGAGTTCTGCATCGAGCGGCGCATCGCGCGCTTCGAGCCCGGCACCCAGGGGGAGCACAAGGTGAGTCGCGGCTTCGAGCCCGCGCTCGCCTGGTCGGCGCACCACATCGTCGATCCGCAGTTCCGCGACGCCATCGCCGAGTATCTGACGCGCGAGGCGGGAGCGGTGGAGGCCTACGCGCTCGAGGTGCAGGGGCACGTTCCGTATCGGGGCCGGCGCACCGCGGGGCTGGTGTGAAAACGATCACCTGGCTCTCGCCGCAGGACGAGCCGGAGTGGTTCCCGCCTCTCGAGCAGGCGCTCGAGGAGCCGAGCGGCCTGCTCGCGGCCGGGGGCGACCTCTCGCCGGCGCGGCTGCTCGCGGCGTACCGGCGCGGGATCTTCCCCTGGTATTCGCCGGGTCAGCCGGTCTTGTGGTGGTCGCCCGATCCGCGTGCGGTGCTGTTCCCGGAGGAATTTCGCTGCACGCGCAGCCTCGCCAAGACGCTGCGCAACCGTGGCTTCAGCTCCACGAGAGACCGCGACTTCGCCGCGGTCATCGACGGGTGCGCCGCGCCGCGCGCCGGGAGCCCCGGCACGTGGATCACCTCCGACATGCGCGCCGCCTACCTCGAGCTGCACCGTCTCGGGCACGCGCACAGCATCGAGGTGTGGCGGGCGGGGGAGCTCGCCGGCGGGTTGTACGGCGTGCGCCTCGGAGGAGTGTTCTTCGGCGAGTCGATGTTCAGCCGCTCGCGCGACGCGTCCAAGGTCGCCCTGGCGCAGCTGGTCGCGGTATGCCGGCGCAACGGCATCGCGGTGGTCGACTGCCAGCTGCCCTCGCGCCATCTGCAGAGCCTCGGCAGCCGCAGCATCCCGCGCAGCCAGTTCCAGGCCCTGCTCCGCGAGCACGCGCGCGTGAGCGCGCCCCCACTCGTCGACCCTTGAAGAAAGCGGCACGCGCGCGCAGCGTGCCGGCTCTTAAACGCCGGCTGCTGCAAATTGCCAGAGCAGCGCGCTTTGTGCTCCAATTCGCGCCCCCGAAGTCGTTCAGGGCGCTATGGCCAAAGAAGATGCTATTCAGATGGAGGGCGAGGTCATCGAGACCCTGCCCAACACGACTTTCCGGGTGAAACTGAAGAACGGCCACGTGGTCACCGCGCACATCTCCGGCAAGATGCGCAAGAACTACATCCGCATCCTCACCGGTGATGCGGTCACGGTGGAGATGACCCCCTACGACCTGACCAAGGGTCGCATCATCTATCGCGGACGCTGAAGGCACCCCGCTTAGGCGGGGACGGCGGGCAGCTGTGCCGGCTCGAACTGCAGGGTCAGCTGCGTGCCGTCTTCCGCAACCGATACCCACACGTGACCGCCGCTCGCCAGGCGGCCGAACAGCAGCTCCTCCGCCAGCGGGCGCTTGACGTGCTCCTGGATGGTGCGCGCCATCGGCCGTGCGCCCATCTTGGGATCGTAGCCCTTCTGCGCGATCCAGCGCCGCGCGGCGTCGTCGAGCGTGATGGTCACGCCCTTCTGCTCGAGCTGCATCTCGACTTCGAGGATCAGCTTATCGACCACGCGCTCGATCGTGGGCGGATCGAGCGGCGCGAACTGGATCACCGCATCGAGGCGGTTGCGGAACTCGGGAGTGAAGATGCGCCGGATCGCCTCGAGCCCGTCGCTCGCGTTGTCGGCCTGGGTGAAGCCGATGGACGGGCGCGCCATCTCGAGCGCACCGGCGTTGGTCGTCATCACGATGATGACGTGGCGGAAATCCGCCTTGCGGCCGTTGTTGTCAGTGAGCGTGCCGTGATCCATCACCTGCAGCAGCAGGTTGAACACATCGGGGTGTGCCTTCTCGATCTCATCGAGCAGCAGCACGCAGTGCGGGTGCTTGGTGATCGCCTCGGTGAGGAGCCCGCCCTGATCGAAGCCCACGTAGCCCGGCGGCGCGCCGATCAGGCGCGACACCGTGTGCCGCTCCATGTACTCGGACATGTCGAAGCGCAGGAATTCCACGCCCATCGCGATTGCCAGCTGCCGCGTGACCTCGGTCTTGCCGACGCCGGTCGGGCCGGCGAACAGGAAATTGCCGACCGGCTTGCGGGCCTCGCCGAGTCCCGAGCGCGCCATCTTGATCGCCGACGCGAGCGCGTCGATCGCCTTGTCCTGCCCGAAAATCACCAGTTTCAGGTTGCGCTCGAGGTTCTTGAGCAGCTCGCGATCGGAGGTCGAGACATTCTTGGCCGGAATGCGCGCCATGCGGGCCACCACGTCCTCGATGTGGCGCACCTCGACGGTGCTCTCGCGCTCGGCGACCGGCTTGAGCCGCGCCCGCGCGCCGGCCTCATCGACCACGTCGATAGCCTTATCCGGCAGGTGGCGCTCATTGATATGCCGCGCCGCTAGCTCCGCCGCGGCGCGCAGCGCCTCGTCCGCGTAAGTGATGCCGTGATGCTCCTCGAAGCGCGGCTTGAGCCCGAAGAGTATCTCGATCGTTTCCGCCACCGACGGCTCGACCACGTCGATCTTCTGGAAGCGCCGCGCGAGCGCGTGGTCCTTCTCGAAGATGCCGCGGTACTCCTGGTAGGTAGTCGAGCCGATGCAGCGGATCTCGCCGTTGGCCAGCACCGGCTTGATGAGATTGGAAGCGTCCATCACGCCGCCCGAGGCCGCGCCCGCGCCGATGACGGTGTGGATCTCGTCGATGAACAGGATCGCGCCAGGCAGCTTCTTCAGCTCGGTGATCACGCTCTTCAGGCGCTTCTCGAAGTCGCCCCTATACTTCGTGCCGGCGATCAGCGCGCCCATGTCGAGCGCGAAGATGCTGCAGTCGGAGAGCACCTCCGGCACCTTGCCCTCGACGATGAGGCGCGCCAGCCCTTCCGCGATCGCGGTCTTGCCGACGCCCGCCTCACCGACGTAGAGGGGATTGTTCTTGCGGCGGCGGCATAGGATCTCGATGGTACGCTCGACCTCGAGCTTGCGGCCGATGAGGGGGTCGATCCGCCCCTCCTGTGCCATGCGATTGAGATTGGTGGTGTATTTCTCGAGCGCGCTGCCGCCCTCGCCTTCGCGTTCGCCGTCCCCGCCAGCATCGTCCTTGTCGGTCTTCTCCTCGGCAATCTTGGAGAGGCCGTGAGAGATGTAGTTGACCACATCGAGCCGCGTGACGTGCTGGCGGTTCAGCAGGAACACGGCATGGCTCTGCTTCTCGCTGAAGATCGCGACGAGCACGTTGCTCACGCCGACTTCCTTCTTGCCGCTCGACTGCACGTGAAAGACGGCGCGCTGCAGCACGCGCTGGAAGCCGAGTGTCGGCTGCACCTCGCGCTCTTCGCCCTCCTCGAGCCGCGGGGTCGACTGGTCGATGTGATCCTTCAGTTCCTGTTTCAGCTTGATCGTGTCCGCCCCGCAGGCCCGCAACACCTCCCGCACCTTGGGCGTGTCGAGGATCGCGAGCAGCAGGTGCTCCACCGTCAGGTACTCGTGACGCGCCTCGCGCGCCTGGTGGAACGCATCGTTGAGGCAGTATTCGAGCTCGTTGGACAGCACTTGGGACAGACCTTTCAGACCAGGGCGTTCAGAGTAAACCTTTCTCAGCTCGGGCGCAGGTGGGCCTCAGGCCTCCTCCAGCGTGCACATGAGCGGGTGCTGGTGGTCGCGCGCGTAGGTCGTCACCTGCGCCACCTTAGTTTCAGCGATCTCGTATGTGAATACCCCGCACACCCCCTTACCTCGGGTGTGGACCTCAAGCATGATGCGGGTTGCGGTCGGACGGTTCAGCGCAAAGAACTTTTCCAGCACGTCGACCACAAACTCCATAGGGGTGTAGTCATCGTTCAGTAGTACTACCCGGTACAGCGGCGGCTGCTTGACCTCGGGCCGTGCCTCTTCGACGACGACGCCGGTGTCGGGGTGGGCCGGATGCGGATCGGGCATGATGGCTTTATATGGGTCGTGAAACGGCAACACAAGTCTGCCAAAATGGTGAGTCGTTACTCCTGCAGAAACAATTGCTTGAGAGCGCGCGCGCCCGGCCCGTATGATTGCGCGGGCGCACCGCGCGCGGCGCGCTCCCGTGTGGGCGGCGCGGCGCACGCGCGCGGCCGCACTACGGTTACGCTCATGTCCGCCAACCCATGAACGCCGCTTCCTGGCTCGAAGGTCTTCCCTCAGGCGATCGCGCCCGCACGCTGCTGCTGCGCGACGGGCCGCGCATCGCGACCTGGATCCTGGCGATTGCGCTGGGGGTGCAGGCCGCCCTGATCCTCACCGATCTGGCCGGTGTCGGCCGCGGCGGAACGCTCGGCCCGGCGGCGCGTCCCGCACCGTCGCGCCACCGTTTCCTCGACCTGGCTGCGATCACCAACGCCCACCTCTTCGGCGCAGCGCCGGCGCCCAAGGAGGACGGCGCGAACGCGCCCCAGACGAGCATGCCGCTGGTGCTGAGCGGAATCATCGCGGGAAATGATCCGCAAAACGGGCTCGCGATCCTTGGACCGAGCGCACAGAACTCGAAGGTGTATGCCGTGGGAGACAGCGTTCCCGGCGGGGCGAAGCTCCATTCGGTCTACAGCGACCGCGTGCTGATCGACCGCGACGGACGGCTCGAGTCGCTCAGCCTGCCGCGGCAGCCGAATTCGGGCAAAGCCGCACCGCCCTCGGCCGCCGCGCTGCAGGGCGAGAATCCGGCGATCGAGCGCATGCGCCGCGTGATCACCGAGCAGCCGGGACTCCTCTCGGAAGTGCTGCGGCCCCAGCCGGTCATGGAGCACAACCACATGAACGGCTTCAGGGTGTACCCGGGGCGGAACCGCCCGGCGTTCATGCGGCTCGGCCTGCGGCCCGGGGATCAGGTGACGGCCATCAACGGCACCCCGCTTGATGACCGCGACCGGGGCGAGCAGATTCTGCGCACCCTCGGCAGC
>JACXTT010005143.1_pt1 | contig 19116 bp, 13 predicted proteins | sample 9270951 | NCBI WGS metagenome assembly JACXTT01 (sample SAMN15532306, study PRJNA645909) | rock metagenome | isolation source: weathered quartz diorite | place: Puerto Rico | collected 2017-06-21 | reverse complement strand
CGCGCAATGCCCGGGGTCCGGACACGACAGGTCGGCTTCACGCTGATCGAGCTGCTGGTGGTGGTGGCGATCATCGGCTCCCTCGCCGCGATCGCGATTCCCGTCTTCAGCGGACGCCAGGGCAAGGCCTACGAGGCGCGCATCGAGACCGACGCGCGCAACGCTGCCAACGCCGAGGAGGCGTACTACGTCGACATGTCGATGTACTTCTCGGGTCCTTGCTCGAGCCTACCGGGATTCAACCTTTCCCCGGGCGTCACCTGCAACGCGAGCGTCGCGGGCGACGTGTTCGAGATCCAGACGAGCCACCCCTCGGCGCCGCTGCGCTGCACGTGGACCAGCAACGCGACGCCGAACCTCCACTGCTCGTGACGGGGTCCGGCGCCGCTCGGCGTCGGGCTCGCGAGCGCAGGCCGCGGCGCTCAGCTCGCCACGGCGGCCCGCAGCAAGGGTGCTAGCTCTCCGCGGGCGTGCATCTCGCGCACGATGTCGCAGCCGCCGATGAACTTGCCGCCGACGTAGACCTGCGGGATCGTCGGCCAGTTCGAGAAGCTCTTGATGCCGTCGCGTTTCTCGGGCTCGGCGAGCACGTCGATCGCCTTGAAGGGCACCCCGATCTCGCGCAGCACTTCGACCGTGGCGGCGGAGAAGCCGCACATCGGGAAGGCGGGCGTCCCTTTCATGTAGACGACGACCTTGTTCTCCCGGACCTCACGCTCGATCTCTTTCCGGACGTCGTCCATCGCTCTCTCCTAGGCCGCGGTCGTCTTCAACGACAGCGCATGAATGCTCGGCATGAGCGCCCCGAGGGCGCCGTACACGAGCTGATGCTGCTCGACCAGCGTCTTGCCGGCGAACGCCGCGGCGACGACCTGCACGTCGAAATGATCGCCCCCACCGGTGGTGTCGGCGACCACGATCCGCGCGCCCGGGAGGGCGGACTCGAGCGCGCGGCGAATCTGGTCGGGCGTCGCCATGCTGCCTAATCTCAACCGCCTACACGCTGCCCGGATCTCACGCAAGCGCCGCCCCGCATGGCGGACCGCGAGCCCGCCGCACGACCGGATCGTCCAGCGCTCGTCGAGCCAGTAGTGCACGAGCTTCTCCCACTCGCTGAGGACGATTTTGGCGTCCCGGCGGGCGTGCCACCACCGCCGGGGTGAGAAGTCGTCGTAGCGGGACGGACGGATCGCGAGCGCGATACGCGGGCCGAGCGCGCGGGCGAGGATGAGGCGGGCCCGGCGCGTGTGGGCGCGCGAGGTCACGACGACGAGGCGTTCGACGTTCGCCCGGCACGCCCAGCGGGCGACGGTGCGCGCTTCGGTCTCCGTGCTGGTGGCGCGGCGGCGGAGGAGGAGGATCGCCGTCTCGGGGACGCCGAGCTGCCGGAGCGCGATGAGGGTGAGGTCGTCGCCCTCGGGCAGCCGCACGCCGCGCGCGTGGAGTGCCCCGTCGCCCGCACGGCTGTGCTCGCGCGTCACCACGACGCGCGGCGCGACGCCGGCGTGGTAGAGGTCTGCCGCCTCGAGCACGCGGTCGGGGACGGACCCCGCGAGGATGACGATCGCGTCGGCCCGCGCAGGCAGCGGGTCCGTCACCACGAGCAGCCGCCCGCCAGCGGAGAGGCTCGCGGCCGCGGCGAGCGCGATGCCGATCGCCAGCACGAGGGCGGCGCGCATGCGCGGACCGATATCGAGGCTCGACCGGCGAAAGTCAAAGCGCGGCGGTTGACTCGGTGCCGGGCCCGCGCTCTTCTCGGGCGCCATGACGACCGTCGAGACCGTCACCGGACCGTGTGCGCCGGAGGCGCTCGGGACGACCCTCATGCACGAGCACCTCCTCATCGGCTGGCCGGGCTGGGAGGCCTATGCGAGCGAGGAGCGCGGCGCGCGTCGGGAGCGTCTCGCCCGCTGCGTCGAGCAGATGCAGGAGCTGCACGCGCTCGGCGTGCGCACCCTTCTCGACCCGTGTCCGATCGACCTCGGCCGGGACGTCGAGCTGATGGCGGAGGTCGCCGACCGGAGCGGCGTCCGCATCGTGTGCGCGACCGGACTCTACAAGGAGGATCTCGGCGCGCCCGCGTACTTCAAATTCCGGAGTCAGTTCGGTGATGCGCTCGCGGAGATGACCGATGTCTTCGTGCGCGAGCTGACCGAAGGCGTGGACGGGCGGGGCATCCGCGCCGGCGTCATCAAGGTCGCGACCGGGGCGCACCGCATCACGCCCTACGAGGAGCTCGTGCTGCGTGCCGCGGCGCGCGCCCACCGTGCGACCGGTGCGCCGATCACGACCCATACCGACGAAGGCACGATGGGCGTCGAGCAGCTCGACATCCTCACCGGGGAGGGCGTCGCGCCGTCCGCGATCGTCGTCGGCCATTCCTGCGGCTCGAGCAATCTCGACTACCATCTCGCCATGCTCGACCGCGGCGCGTATCTCGGCTTCGACCGCTTCGGGCTCGAGCTGCTCCATCCCGACCGGGCGCGACTCGCGGCCCTCGTCGGACTCCTCGGCGTCGGCTTCGCGCAGCAGATCGTCGTCTCGCACGACACGGTCTGGTGCTGGCGAGGGCGCGCGCCGACCGTGCCCGCGTCGGTCGTGGCGGACTGGCAGCCGACGCACCTCTTCCGGAAGATCATCCCCCGATTGCGGGATGCGGGCGTGAGCCAGGCGACGATCGACACGATGCTGGTCGACAATCCGCGCCGCTACTTCGCGGCCGCGGGAACGGCTCGCTGCTGACTCGGGCGCGGGCGCGCGCCGCGAGTTTTAGATAGTCACCGCGCGGCCGGCGTGCTAGGTGAGGCGGACCTCGTCCATCCGAAGGGTGGTGTCATGTCCCGTCTTCTCCTGGCAGTCGCGCTGTTCCTTCCGCTGACGGGCCGCCTGGAAGCCAGCACGGCCGACGATCTCTGCACCGCGAATGCCGACCCGTGCACGGTCTCGAGCGCGCGCACCGTGACCCCCGGTTCGATCCTCGACTTCGGCACGCGGCAGCTCGACGTGACGTCGACCGGCAGCATCACGGTACCGAGCGGGCAGCTGACGATCCTCGCCGGGAGCGTGCGCCTCGAATCGCACGGCAAGCTGCTCGGCGGGGATACGCAGGGTAACGGCGCGAACATCAAGATCGTGACGAGCGGCGACGTCCGCGTCGAGACGGGCGCGAGCGGCGACGCCGTGATCGACGTGTCGGCGAGCGCCAACCCGGGCGAGATCGACATCACCGCCGCCGGGGCGGTCTTCGTCCTAGGCCAGATCGACTCCGACGGCACGACGACCCAGGGCTACGGCGGCACGATCAACGTGTCGGCGGATGGCAATCTGACCGCCTCGGGGCTGGTGAGCGCGCGCGGCGGCACGCTCGGTCTCGGCGGTGAGATCTTCATGCAGGCGGGCGGCAGCGCATCGGTCCCGGGCAACGTCCGCGCCGACGGAGGTGATGGCGGGGACATCGAGATCGATGCCCTGAACGGTGACGTGTCGAGCGGCGGGAATCTCGACGGCAGCGCGGCGGGCACCTTCGGGGACGGTGGCTCGGTCACCCTCACGGGATCGCGCAACCTGACCATGAGCGGGCAGGTATTGCTCGCCGCGCAGGGGAACACCGTCGACGGTGGTGGCACGGGCGGTGACGCCGCGCTCGAGGCAACGGCCGGCTCCATGACGGTGAGCGGCACGGTCGACAACCACGGGGCTTCGCCCGACGGGGACGCGGGCGAGACCGACATGACCGCCGGCGTCGACTACGCGCAGTCGGGGGACGTCCTCGGGGTCGGCAACGGTACCGACGGCTGCGGCGGCTTCTTCGACGCGGAGATCGGGCGGACCTTCAGTCTCTCCGGCCTGGTGGATCAGTCGGGCGGGTTCTGCGGTGGCGACAGTCTGGTCGACGCCGCCACCGCGACCCTGAGCGCCACCTCGGAGTTCTCGAGCGACGGGGGGGACATCGGCGGCTCGGTCGGCATCAACGCCCAGAACATGACGGTCGGGGGGAAGATGCATGCGATCTCGACCGCCTCGGGCTCGACCGCCGGCATCGTGCAGCTGACCGGTTGCACGCTGAACGTCCCCTCGGGTGCGGTGGTGCGGACCGACGGTCCGGCCGGCGGCGTGAATCTCCTCCAGGCGAGCGGTCAGCTCACGGTCGGCGGACAGATCCAGTCACGCCCGGCCGGGAAGAACCGCTTCGAGTACCGCGACCCGTCGAAACCGCCGATCACGCTCGGCTCGGCGGTCGTCCAGCCGACGCGCGACTGCGCTCCGGCGGCGGGATGCCTCAATTCCGACCTCCCCGCGTGCGCCACGAGTGCCCTCTGCGGCAACGGCATCAAGGAACCGGGCGAAGACTGCGACGACGGGAACGCGGTGGCGTGCGACGGCTGCTCGCCGACCTGCCATGCCGAGGGATGCGGCAACGGCACGATCGAATGCGGCGAGGAATGCGACGACGGCTTCTCGAACGGGGCGCCGGGCGATCCGTGCGACGCGAACTGCCACGTCGTGCAGGCGGCCAACGTGGTGTTCATCCCGGGCTCGCACCACGGCACGAGCGCTTGCATGCTCGAGTGGGCGATCGAGAACGCAGCCACGCCCGGTTTCCCCTCGACCACCCAGGCCTGCATCGACGGCGATCCGGCGTGCGATGCGGACGGCGCGACCGACGGGGTGTGCACCTTCCACGTGAGCGCATGCATCAACGTGACCGACGCGCGGCTCCCGCGGTGTCACGCGCGACCCGTCCAGTACCTGAAGGTCCGCCGCCCGAGCCCGATCAAGCCGAACGACGACGTCGAGGCCGCCGACGCGCAGCTGCTGGTGAGCGCCCTCGACGGGCTCGGCCCGACCATCAAGGCCGGCGACACGGTGCTCAAGAGCGGCGCGCCGGACGCGCAGTCGGACCACTGCACGGCGACGTTCGTGCAGCGCGTGCCGCACTCGTCCGGTGTGAGCGGGCGACGCCTCCTGTCCGCTGGCGCGACCGACGTGAACGGCGGCCGGATCTCGAACCGGATGGCCCTCCGCTGTCTTCCGAACCCGGCCGTGTGCGGCAACGGCGTGGTGGAGATCGGCGAGCAGTGCGACGACGGCAACACCACCGATTGCGACGGCTGCTCCTCGACCTGTCGGCGGGAACGCTGCGGCGACGACATCGTCCAGTGCAGCGAACAGTGCGACGACGGCGCGCAAAACGGGACGCCTGGCGACCCGTGCTCCGCCACCTGCGGCGAGATGCCGCCGGCGGACCGCATCCCCGGCGGCTCGAGCACGCGCGACTGCGCCGGCGAGTTCTCGCTCGCGGCGGGCCAGCTCGCGACCTCGGGCAGCGGCATCCCGTCGACGCGGCAGGTGTGCGTGGACGGTGACCCGTCCTGTGACTTCGACTCGACCTCCGGCCTCTGCCGGCTCCATCTCTGGTTCTGCCTGGCCGGGGACGACCAGCGGGTCGGGTGCACCGGGACCGCGGTCGCGAGCGTATCGCTTCTCCGTCCGGCCGCGTCGCAGAGCGGCGTCGCGGCCGCGGCCCGCACGGCGATCGAGACGGCGCTCGGCCGCCTCACCTTCCCCGTCGGTCCCGGCGAGGTCTGCTCGCAACGGATCGATCTCGATCTGCCGGCCGGCAAGACGAAGCTACTCCTTAAGAGCGAGGCGGACACGACGGCCGGCTTCCGCGACCGGGACAGCCTGAAGCTGAGCTGTGCGCCGGCCCGATGAGCGCCCCCCAAGAAGCCTTGGGTCGCCGCCCCTAGGTCGTCAGCACGACGACGCAGGCGTTCGCCCCTCGCCCGACGGTGTGGGCGAGGGCGACGCATGCGCCCGCAACCTGGCGCGGCCCGGCCGCACCGCGCAGCTGCCAGGTGAGCTCCACCACCTGACCGAGCGCCGAGGCGCCGAGCGGCTCGCCCTTGGACAGGAGCCCGCCGGACGGGTTCACCGGCTGGCGCGAGCCGAGCGCGCCGCCGCCCTCGCGGACCCACCGGCCGCCGGCGCCCTTCGCGCACAGGCCGAGCTCCTCGGCCGACAGGATGGCGCGCCCGGAGTCGGTGTCCTGGAGCTCGACGACGTCGACGTCCGCCGGTCCGACGCCGGCGGCCTCGTACGCCTCGCGCGCGGCCATCTCGGTCGGCGTCGGAACGCCGTCGTCGGCGAGACCGCTCATCGGCGTGTGCTCGCCGAGCACCGAACCCGCGCGGTGAGAGCGGAGCGCCGCGGCCGCGACCCGCACCGGCGACGGCCGCGCGGAGAGGACGACGGCTGCCGCACCCTCGTTCGGCGAGCAGAGCATCAGGAGACGGAGCGGCTCGCACACGACCGGCGAGGCGAGGATGTCGGCCGCGGAGAGCGCCTTCCTGTACATGGCGTACGGGTTCGCGACGCCGTGGCGATGGTTCTGCTCCGAGACGCGGGCCAGGTCCTCGGCGCGGACGTCGCTCTCGAGCATCAGGCGTTGCGCGCGGAGTGCGAAATAGGCCGGGGTCGCCGCGAGCCCCGCCTCCTCGCGCCACGGCTCGAAGAAGCTCGAGCGGATGATCCCTCGCGGCATCTTCTCCATGCCGAACACCAGCACCGTGTCGTGCTGCCCGCTCGTCACCTGCGCCGCGCCGAGCGCGAGGGCGGCCCCGCCGCTCGCGCAGCCCGCTTCGACGTTCACGATCGGCATCCCGGCGAGGCCGAGCGCCGTCAGCACCTTGTGGCCGGCCGCGACGCCGCTGTAGACCGTCCCGCAGAAGGCCGCCTGGAAGTCACCCGGGCCGAGACCGGCGTCTGCGAGCGCTGCTCGCACCGCATGGCAGCCGAGCGCGGTGACTGACGTGTCGCCGAAGCGGCCGAAGGGATGGATCCCGACGCCGCGCACGTGAACCGGTCTCATGCCTCCTCCGGGCGGAAGGCATAGGAGAGGACGGGGCGACCGTCCTCGTCCGTGAAGAGCGGCTCGACGACGAGCCGCATCCGGAGACCCGGACGGAGGCGCTCGAGGCGCGCCTCGGTCAGACGGGCGATCACGCGGAGCCCATCCTCGAGCTCGACGACGCCAAAGCCGTACGGGACCTCGCCGCGATAGCCGGGCGGGCGCGTGAGGACGGCCGTGTAGAGGCAGAGCCGGGCGGCGGGGGCGGCGGGCGTCTCGACGCACCCGTCGCGGGCGCAGTACGGGCAGACGGTCCCGGCGGGAAAGTGCCGACGCGTGCACGCCGGACAGCGTCCCGTGAGGAGCCGCGCCCCGTCCGGACCGTCGCTGAAGAGTCCCGGCGTGATCGGCCGCGCGTCCGGCATGCCTCCGCGTCTATAGGACGAACCCAGAGGCGGGAGCTACCGCTCGCTCCCGGGCTACGAGGCCGGCGGTGACGGCGGGTTCGGCGGGCAGGCGACGCCGTCCGAGCCGCAGCGCACGTTCACGTCGGGCGACCGGGTGAGATGGATGCATTCGATCCCCTCTTGGGGCGCGTCGGTCGGATAGTAGAAGCCGAACAGGTTGCAGTGCTCGTTCGTCTGCGTGTTCGGACCGAACGTGAAGGTCGTCTGGCTGTTGTTCTGCCAGGTGCAGGCCCACTCGAGGCCCTCCCCCGGCGTCAGCATGAGCTTCCCGCCGTCGATCGGCGCCACGGAGGCGTCGAGCGAGTACTGCTGGAACTTCGGGTCGTTGTAGCCCTCGTTCAGGTAGACGAGCTCACCGCGCGTGCCGTCGGCGAGCGTTCGCCAGACCTCGAACCTGATGCCGCGGAAGTGATAGTGCCCGGTGAGCGCCATCACGGTCATCTCCCGGTTGTCCGAGGCGTTGCCGGTGAGCTCGCAGCCGCTCGACGCGGTCGAGAGACCCGGAGGGACCGACACCGTTCGATCCTGCGCGAACAGCGCGCCACCGTGCGCGGTGACCGTCGATTGCGCCATCGGATGCAGGATCATCTTCGCGCGCGCATTCCCGCTGACGGAGAGGGACGCGTTGCCGGAGCCCGTGTTCACGAAGTGGGTCTGGATGAGGAGCGGCTGATGGCCGAGGAACTCGATCCCGACGCCCGGGTGGAGTTGCCAGTCGAGATTCTCGGTCTGCGTGGCGGCCACGAGCTCCCACTGCGAGAAGTCGACCGCGAAGGGGCAGTCGCGCGGTGGGTACACCGAGGCGGCGCTGACCGGCCGGTAGAGGTGCACGTGGTGGCTGCCCCCGTGCACGAAGATCTGCACGTGATTGACGTCGATCGTGTCCTTGCCGGGCACCGTCTCGTGGAAGCACGTTTGCTTCTCGCTGCCCTTCTTCACGTGCCCCGCGCGCGCGACGAGGCGGATCGGCTTCAGGGACTCGGCGCGGACCGCGCCGAGACCGGCGGCGAGGAGGACGGCGAAGACGAGGAGGGCCGGGCGCATCGGTCACCTAGGTAGAGGCAGAAAGTCGGACATGCAAGTGCGAGGGAGGAATCTAGGAGCAGACGCCGGCGTGGCACGTCTTGCCGGTCGCGCATACCGTGCCGTCGGGCAGGCGGGTATGCTGGCAGCCGGCGACGGGATCGCAGGTGTCCGTGGTGCACGGGTTGCCGTCGTCGCAGTTGCGGGGTCCCGTGCCGATGCACGTGCCGTTCTGGCACCTGTCGATCGTGGTGCAGACGTTCTTGTCGTCGCATGCATCCCCGTCGGGGAGGAGGGTGTGGACACAACCGGCGACGGGGTCGCAGCTGTCGACCGAACACGAGTTGTCGTCGCTGCAGTCGCGGGCGGGACCGGCCACGCAGGTACCGCCGTGGCAGACGTCGACGACGGTACACTTGTTGCCGTCCGAGCAGGCCGTGCCGTCGGCGACCGGGGTACCCGGGGCGCACACGCCATTCTGGCAGCTGTCGGATGCGGTGCACGGGTTGCCGTCGGAGCAGGCCGTCCCGTTCGGGACCGGCGTGTTCACGCAGCCGACCGCCGGATCACAGTCCTTGGTACACGGATTGTGGTCGTTGCAGTCCGGCGGGATGCCGACGACGCAGACGTGGTTCTGGCACGTCTCGTGGCCGTTGCAGGCGTTGCCGTCGTCGCAGTCCGCGTCGGCGTTGCAGCGGCAGGTGCATTCGCCGGGCTGTCCCTCGGCGATCCCTCCGAGCGCCTGCGGGTCGCCGGCGATGCAGGCGCCCGGACACGCGACGTCACCGCCCGGCGCGCTCGTATCGCACTGCTCACCGGGATCGAGGATCCCGTCGCCGCACGCGCCCTGGAGGAAGAGCGCCGCGTTCTTCCCGACGTCCACCTTGAAGCCCCGCAGGCGTCCGGTGAAGACCGCGTTCTTGCCTACCTTGATGGTCGGTGCCGAGACGTGGGCGGTGACCACCGCGGCGTTGCCGAAGCGCGCGCTCTTGACGGCGGAGATCACGACGTCGCCGGCGATCAGGTGCGCCGACGGCGCGGGACCGATGAACGAGCTCCCCGAGGCGCTCGCCCCGGAAAAGGCGAGCCGGTCGTCGAGGAAGACGACGACGGGATTGTCCGCCAGCATGTGGGACCCGGGCATGAGGAGGAGGCTCTGCATCTCGTAGATGCCGGCGCTGCCGCCGGCCGTGAGGCCGTGCAGGACGAGCTTCGCATTGGTCCCGACCGTCACGGCAGCGTACCTGCCGGGGGCGAGCGGCTGCGTCGCCCCGGGCGGCACGCTCACCGTGGGCGGTGTGCCCGGCCCGCTGCCGGGAATCGGAGGAAGCGAGGGCGGGGGCATCAGGACGAGCGGGATGTGGACCGGGAAGGGGCCGCCGTTGGTGACGGTCGCTTGCGAGTCGACGAAGGGCGCGTTCGCGAACAGCCGCCCGACGTGGGCGCCGCGCAGTACGCGGACCTGGTCCCCGACCGTGTCGGTCCCGCCCGGAATGCTCGAGTCGCGCCCGATCTGGATCAGGCCCCCCGGCTGCGTAGCCCCCAGGTGACCGAGGCCCACGATCGTCCCGCTCGCGAGCCGGAGCTGTGACATGGCCGTGACGACGTAGCGGCGCGCATCGGTCGAGGGGACGGCGCACGTGCATTGCCCGATCAGCCCGGGCGGGATGCACGAGCCCGGGCAGGCGGCGCTGCCGTTGGGTGCGCTCGTGTCGCACGGCTCGCCGCTGTCGAGGGCGCCGTTGCCGCAGACGGCGAGCGCCGGCGTCGCGGTCGCGAGCAGGACAGCGAGCGCGAGCGAGGCGAACGGGCGAAGCTCAGGGCTTCGGACGCGGCGCCTGGGCATTGAACTCGAGGAGCGCGGTAATGGCGGCGTCCGCCAAGTCCTTCAGCGGCGTGCCGGAGCTGGAGACGACGACGCCGCGCTTCATCCCGCTCGTCAGGCGGCGCTCGAAGAGCTGCAGGAGACTGACGCCGCCCAGGGGCTTGATGACGCTCTTGCTGACGGTTCCGTCGCCCTTCGGTGAGAGGTAGCCGAAATTCTTCCGCACGCCGACCAGGAGCCGCTCGAGCCCGGCGTACCGCCGCTTGCCGCCGAGGGATCCCGGGTTGGTGTTGCGGAACTCGTTCCACAGCGCATCGATCGCGCACTGCACACCCTCGAACGTGAACGAGGCCGGCGCGGTTCCCGGCTGACAGCCGGTGGCGTCGTTGCAGGTCTCCTTGCCGTTGCAGGGGTTGCCGTCGTCGCAGAAGAGCGGCGTGCCCGCGACGCAGTCGCCGTTCACGCAGCGCTCGACGCCGTTGCAGGCGCTGCCGTCCTGGCAGTCGGCGTCGGTCTGGCAGCAGCCCGGGATGGAGTTTTGCACGCAGCCCTTCGTCGTGTCGCAGGTGACGGTCGTGCAGCGCGCCGGGCTGGGGCCGCACGTAAGCGGCGTGCCGGGCTGGCAGCCCGTGGTCGGATTGCAGGTCTCGACGCCGTTGCAGACGTTGCCGTCGTCGCAGACGAGAGGCGTTCCTCCAACGCAGTTTCCGTTCACGCAGGTCTCGGTGCCGTTGCAGGCGTTGTTGTCACTGCAGTCCGCGTCGGTGTGGCAACAGCCGGGGGTCGAGGTCCGGATACAACCGTTGGTCGGATCGCAGCTCGTCGGGAAGCACATGGATCCGTTGCTCGGGCAGACGAGCGGAGTACCCTCGACGCAACCGGAGTACGGATCGCAGGTCTCCGTACCGTTGCAGACGTTGTTGTCGTTACACTGCAGCGGGGTGCCCGGCACGCAGTCGCCGTTGGAGCAACCCTCGAGCCCGTTGCACACGTTGTTGTCGCGGCAGTCGGCGTCGGTCGTGCAGCAGCCGTGCACCGAGGTGTGCACGCAGCCGAGCGCGGGGTCACACGAGTCGATCGTGCAGCGCGCGCCGTCGTTGCAGTTCGGCGGTGTGCCGGCGACGCAGCCGGCGACGGGGTCGCAGGTCTCGACGCCGTTGCAAGCATTGCCGTCGTCGCACACCAGCGGCGTGCCCGCGACGCAATTGCCGGACACGCAGTGCTCGGCCCCGTTGCACACGTTGTTGTCGCGACAGTCAAGGTCGCTGGTGCAGCAGCCGGGGATGTTCACGTGGGTGCAGGTGCCGGTGGTGCTGTCGCACGAATCGGCGGTGCAGCGCGCCCCGTCGTCGCACGGGTTGCCGGTGCCGGGCTGGCAGCCGAGGACCGGGTCGCAGGTCTCGACGCCGTTGCAGGGATTGCCGTCGTCACACATGAGCGGCGTGCCCGGGACGCAGCTGTTGTTGATGCAGTGCTCCTGCCCGTTGCACACGCTTGCGTCGTCGCAGTCGGAGTCCGAGGTGCAGTAGGTGATGATCCGGCAGGCGAGCGTCGTGCAGGCGGTGTACGGCGTGCCGGCCAGGGCGCTCAGGTGAACGGGCACGAGGACGTCCTGAACGCCGGCCATGCCGGGGACGTCGAGGAGGGGCAGCTGGCCGACCAAGGCAGCGTTCTGGAAGTTCCCCTTCTCGAGGCGGAAGCAGTCGAAGCCGCTCCCGGTATCGGTGGCGACCAGACCGGAATTCGGCACGTCGTTCGCGTCGTTGATCGTCCCGGTCACCATTCCGGTGGTGAGCTCGAGGGATTCGTTCAGGTTCTGGAATACCCAGGTGTCATCCGTGTCGCACCAGATGCCGTCACGCCCCGGGTCGAGCGAGAGGCCGACGCTGACCGGCAGCGCGACGTCGACGCCGCCCGCGACGAACTTGCCCGCGTGCTCCGTGCGCACCGGCCCGTTGCACACGCCGAGGCCGCCGTCGACGCAAGTCTGGTTCAGGAGACAGGTGTCGTTCTGGTAACAGGGCGCACCGGCGTTCGGTCCGGTGCTGCACGTCCCGTTGACGCAGGCGGGACAGGGCTTGCGGTGCGGAGAGAGGAGCGGCAGCTTGCACGGGTTCCCCTCGCGGCAGCTCCCCGCGAGCGCGCAGGTGAAGTCCATGTTGCTCGTGTCGTGATCCTGCGAGACGAGGACATCGCCACCCGGACGGCCGCCGCGGCAGTCGTAGACACCCTGGCCGTTGCCGGTCGGCTTGAGACAGAAGGTCCCGACGTTCGGCACCGGGATGGGCGGGAACGAGGAGCTCTGCGAGAGCAGCTGGACGCCGCCCTCGGAGCGTCCGTCCCGGTCGCCGAAGACTATCGTGAGCGAGCCTGTTGGCAGGAGCGAGCCGTTCGGCTGGAGCGGCACGACCCGTTTGCCGATCCCGATCTTGGGGATGTGGTTGAAGAGGTCGACAGAGTACACTTGGCGGCCGGTCATCCCGGTGCCCATGATGTCCTCGTCGGTGTCGAAGAGGATGAAGTTGCCGGCGGTCTTCGGATGGTCGCTAATCTTCCCGGGTTGCTTCGTCACCTGGAACAGATGGAGGGAGTGCGGGTCGAAGACGAAGAGGTGCTGACCGGTCGCGCCGGTGCCGAGCAGGTCGGCGGTCGAGACGAAGCTGAGCGACTGCGTGAGGTTACCGATGGACGGCTTGATGCTCCCGCCGGGGCCGAGCGTGATCTGGCGCAGATCGTTCCGCTCCCGGTCGAGGTAGAAGATCTGCGAACCGGTCGAGCCGTTGCCGAGCAGGTCGGCGGTCGACTGGAACGTGACGAAGTTGCCGCTGCCGTCCACGCACGGGTTCGTGCTGTCGCCGCTGCCGTTCGTCAGCTGGGTGACGACGCCGCCGTTGCCGCGGTCGAAGATGAAGATCTGGCTCGCGCCGAACACGTCGGATTGGAAGACGACGAAGCCGCCGGCGCCGGCAAGGTAGGGGTTGGTGCTGTTCCCGGCCCAGTTCGTGACCTGGACGAGCTTGTTGGGATCCAAATGGCATCCGCTCACGTCGCAGGGCGGGGCGCCCCCGACGAGACTGTAGAAGTAGATCTGGCTGAACCCGGACAGTGCGCCGTTGGTTTTCAGGTCCGCCATCGACTGGAACGCGACGGCATCGGCCGGGAGGTCGATGACCGGGAGCGTGCTGTCGGCCTGTCCGTCGGTGAGCTGTACGAAGGAGTTCGCGGCCCGGTAGAAGAGGAAGATCTGCTTGATGTTGTTGCCGGTGCCGACGATGTCGGCGTTCGAGTCGAACGCAGCGACCCAGCCCGTCTCGCTGGCGGTCACGTTCTGACTGTCGCCGGCGAAGTTGGTGATCTGGCGCAGCGTGTTCGATCCGACGGTGTCGGGCCGGAGGACGTAAAAGAAAATCTCGCTGCCGGTGCTGCCGTTGTGCTTCAGGTCGGAGACCGACTGGAAGTAGACGTGGTTGGGCTCGAACTGCGGTGGGCCCGGGTTCGTGCTGATCCCGCCGGGCAGCTTGCTCAGGTTGACGAGGAACGCCGTCTGCCGGTGCATTGCGAGCAGCGGCGTCGCGACGAGAAGCACCCCGAGCCCCACGGCGAGTGCCGGGGCGAACCTGCGGAGGGGGGGGGTGCGGAGCGACCTCGACATGGGGGGACCCACACCCGCCAAGCAGGAAGCGTTCCGCGGACCGCCGCGGATCGCGGCTCCTGCAAGCTGGCTAACTCCCGTCAGTTTCTCAGTTTTCGAGCGCTCCCGGGGGGTCCCGGTTGCCCGACCATCGTCCGAGAATCCATGGCAGGGCTGCGAGAAGCGCGCCGCCGCACGGTAGGCGTGCAATGTCGATTGTCGGCGGGGCCCGCCTGTGGCATCGGCACGAGACGGTGACCGAGGCCTCTGGCGCGCGCCCTCCGGTGCCCACCGACCGTCCGGTCCCGGGTCCGGCGCGGGCGCGGGGCGGCGAGCAGGTGCGGCTCGGCGACGAGTATTACGTCCTCGCCTCGTCGCTCGCGAGCCGGCGGCACAAACACGTCCTCGCGCACGCCGACACGTTCGCCGTCCTCGACCAGTCGGGCGACATCCAGTTCGCGGTCGCCGAGGAGCTCGGCCTCTTCTTCCGCGGCACGCGCCATCTCTCGCAGTTCGAGATGTTCGTCGGTGGCGAGGCGCCGTTCTTCCTCTCGGCGCGCGTGACGCCGGACGATCTGCGCGCGGTCGCGAACCTGACGAACGGCGACATCGACGACGACGGCCGGCTGACGCCGCGGTCGACGGTCTCGATCCGTCGCACGACGCTGCTCTGCGGACCGCAGATGCTGGTTCGCCTCGTGCTTCACAGCTTCTTCCCCGAGCCCCTCCGGCTGCCCTTGCACTTCTGCTTCGCCGCCGACTTCGCCGACGTGTTCGAGGTCCGCGGCATTCGCCGCGCACGGCACGGCACGGCGGAGCCGGCGCGACACGAGGGCGCGGCCACCGTCTTCGGATACCGCGGTGCGGACGGCGTCCGGCGCGAGACGCGTTGCGAGCTGACCGGTGCGGAGGCGCACTGGGAGGGCGCGCAGGCGCACGTGGTCCTCTCGCTCGCGCCCCAGGAGGAGCGCATCCTCGACGTGGTCGTCGATTGCGTGAACGAGAAAGTGCCCGCGGCGGCGCGCCACGGCTACCTGGACGGCGAAACCGTGCGGGAGCGCGAGCACCGGCAATGGCGGGCCGAGCGGGCGACATTGCAGTCCGCCGACGAGAGCTTCGCATCGGTGCTCGGTCAGGCGATGGCCGACGTCTTCATGCTGACCGCCCTCCCCGAGGCGGGGACGTGGCACGAGGTCGACCGGTACATCTATGCCGGCATCCCGTGGTTCGCGACGGTGTTCGGACGGGACGCGTTGATCACGGCGCGTCAGCTGCTGTCCTTCGCCCCGGGGCTCGCCCGCGGCGTGCTGCGCGTGCTCGCGGCGCTACAGGGCAAGGTCGAGAACGCCGAGCGCGACGAGCAGCCGGGAAAGATCATTCACGAGGCGCGCTACGGCGAGATGGCGGCGACCGGCGAGATTCCCTTCGCGCGCTACTACGGCAGCATCGACGCGACGCCCCTCTTCTGCATGCTGCTCGGCGCGTACGCGCGCGCCACCGCCGATCTCGATCTGGTGCGCGAGCTCTGGCCGAACGCGCGTGCGGCGCTCGAGTGGATGAACCGCTACGGCGACCGGGACGGCGACGGCTACCTCGAGTATCAGCGCACCAGCGAGCACGGCCTCGCGAACCAGGGGTGGAAGGACTCCGGCGACGCCGTTTTCCATCGCGACGGCAGGCTCGCGGAGGCGCCGATCGCCTTGGTCGAGGTCCAGGGCTATCGCCATGCGGCCCTCGTCGCCATGGCGGAGCTGGCCGACGCGATCGGCATGCCCGACGGGGTGCGCTGGCGGGCCGAGGCCGCCCGGCTGCGCGATCGCATCAACAGCGACTTCTGGCTCGACGGCGACGATACCTACGCACTCGCCCTCGACCGCGACAAGCGCCGGTGCGAGGTGGTGACGTCGAACCCCGGTCATCTCCTCTTCTGCGGAGTCCCGGACGCGGCGCGCGCGCAACGTCTCGCCGCGCGGCTCATGCGGACCGATCTCTTCTGCGGCTGGGGGATTCGGACCGTGGCGAGCGGTCAAGCGCGGTACAACCCGATGAGCTACCACAACGGCTCGGTGTGGCCCCATGACAACTCGGTGATCGCCGCCGGTCTGCGCCGCTACGGCCAGGTCGACATGATCCTCCAGCTGCTCGGTGCCCTCGTCGAAGCGGCGCTGCACTTCGACGACCGCCGGCTGCCGGAACTCTTCTGTGGATTCGGCCGTCGGCGCGACACGGCACCGGTGCCGTATCCGGTCGCGTGCCGGCCGCAAGCGTGGGCAGCAGGCAGCGTGTTTCTCCTGCTCGAGGCGGCGCTCGGGCTCGAGGCGGACGCGGTGCAGCGTCGGGTGGTGTTTCGGCAGCCGCAGCTCCCGCCCTGGCTGCCGGCGCTCGAGATCCGCAACCTCCACGTCGGCGCGGCACGCCTCGACCTGAACGTCCTGCGCGGCAAGTACGGCGGCTCGGTCGAGATCATGCGCAAAGACGGCGACGTCGAGGTCGTCGAGACGCGCTGAGAGGGCGGCCCGATGTCCGGTAGAACGGCACGCGCTCCGCTCACCGACGCGAGCACGACGGCGTCGGTGGAGACGCTGGGGGAAACGGCGACAATCCCGTCGTCGCCGCCGACAGCGGCTCCCGTCGATCCGAACGGGTGACGGAATTCGGGACGGCCGTCGCGCTGCGCCGGGGCGGCAGGAAGGCGGGGAAAGATGAAGCTCCCGATGACCGCGTTCGGCGCGACCAAGCGGACGCGCGACCCCGACACCGTGCGGCTCGTCTTCGTGCCGTAGGTGCGGCTCGAGCGAGCCCGCGGGGCGGGCCCGCTCACGACGGCGTCAGCCGGTCGGTTCGAGCGTCGCCTCGACGTGCGGCGTGCCGAGCGCGTGCCACCCCGAGTAGAAGGGCTCACTCTCCGGCCGCAGCTTGTACGAGTTCCCGAGCAGCGCCTCGGGGCTGAAGATGCGGAGGCCCTTGCCCCAGGCCGCCGCGAAACCCTTGGGGTACTCGTAGAACGCAGCCTCGACGAAGCGGAGGGGAAGGGGCTTCCCCTTCATGTTCGCGCTCGGCAGCTCGCCGACCATCTCACACGGTCCGCACACCACCGGTGACCACAGCCAGTCGTAGGTGCTCAGGACCTTCGTCGAGGCGAGTCGGTAACCCGGCTTCTGGACTTCGACGCGGTAGGTGTTGTCACGCCGCAGCCGGAGCGTCGCGGGCGTCGTCACGGTGTACGTCTTCTTCGGGTCGAGGTAGAGCGGGCCGCGCTCGGAGAGCGCCGCCGTCACCGTCGCCGTGGCGCCCGGCGGGTTCGAGTCGACACGGACGTCCTGATACGGTCCGTGGACGAGCGTGGCGCAGCCCCCGAGAAACGCGAGCGTTGACGCGAGCAACAGCCGTTCCCGTCGCATGACCCACCTCCTGTCGGTCGTCGTCAGTACCGGCGACCGCCCATAGAAGATTTAACCCAGTCCGTCCAGCTCTCGGGCCCGGGCGACGCACGTCATCGGCACTTCTCCGCAGCGGGGGCCCGTTATGGCAGACGCCATGCGGCTGTCAAGAAAAGGCGGATCCACAGGGCGTTCCCGAGACCATGCGGGCGGGCGTTGCGACGGCGCGACGCGACCGACGTCCGCGAGCCAGTCTCACTCGGTCGGACGCGCTGATGCCCGACGGGCCGGTCGTGCAGGCGCGCGGTGCGGCGCGGGTGCCGGGCAGGATCATGCATCCTTGCCAGTGAAAATGGTTAGGAGCGCGCCGCGACCCGTTGATATTCCACGTGAATCACGCACTTCGGTGGCATTCCAATTGCACCGTCGCCGCGCTGCTCCGAGGGAAATCGTGCAAGACGTGATGACAACGACAGATGGCGTCCGCGAGCGTCTCGACAGCATCCTCTCGTCGTACGACGAGATGGACCGCCGGTTCACCGTGGCGGGCGGGCTCGGGAGCCTGCTGAACCTGTACGAGCAGGTTCGACGAGAGCTCGAGCGCGTCTCGTTCGAGGAGCTCGACCGCATGACCCAGGAGATCAAGGCGGTCATCGAGGCCCTCCTCAAGATGGACTACGAACTGCGGAAGGTCCACAACTTGAAGCTTGCCTTCGAGGCGAGGGGCGCGGCGACCGGGCCCCTCGGCTGAACGAGGCAGGCGCTCAGGCGCCCTCCATGGTGTCGCGAGAGTGCGCGATTTCTGCTTGCAAGCGTGCAGCAGCCGCTCTTACAATGTCCGTCGTCATAGCGGCATGCCGTCGGAGAAAAGTCGCATGTCGCGGGGGGTAGCGACCGGTTCTCGTCGCGCCGCGGTCGGCAAGCTCGGCCGATCGACGGTCGTCCCCGTTCGGGTCGTCGAAACGGTCGCAGCGATGTCAGCCAGCAAGATTCCCGATCCCGAAGCACTCCAGAAGCTGGGGCCGCGGGCGGTCCGGCCGCCGGTGCCGCGCGGGGATCACGGCACGCCCGTGATGGTCCAGGAAACGGTGCTGGCCGAGATCGCGCACGAGCTCGGTAACTTCTTTCACAAGCTCTACTACTGGTCGGATTACCTGAAGGAAAAGCCGGCCCGGAAGACCGCCGATTCGACCGCCGCCCAGATGCTCGAGCGGACGATCAAGAACCTCGAGGACTTCCTCAAGGTGTCGCTCGATTACTTCCACCCGACGCAGATGGCCTTCACCCGCATGGGGGTGGGCGAGCTGCTCGAAGGGGTCCTCTTCCAGGTGCGCTCGCAGCTCAACGGGACGCCGGTGACGGTCGGCGACGTCTCCCGCTGGCGCGGGGTCGAGGCCGATGTGCTCGTCGACCCGAGCCACCTTTCGTACGCCTTCGAGGTCGCCGTCCGGCAACTGACCAAGCAGCTCGGGCCGGACAGTACCGTGACGATCGAGTTCGTGCGCAGCGCCCGGCGCGACGCCGCCGGGGTCGAGATCGAGTTCCGTCTCCGCCAGCCGAACGAGGCATCGCCGCTCTTCCGCACCGCCGAGGCGGGCGTGGAATGGGCCGTGGCGCAGAAGTTCGTCGCGCTGCACGGGGGCGAGCTCGTGGAACGTAGCGAGGCCCCCGGGGAGAAGGACCTCTTCCTCTTTCTCCCCCTGTGCCCGTGAATCGAGGTCCAGCCATGGAAACCCGCATCCTCATCGTCGACGACGATCCATTCATCTGCCGCCAGCTCGAGGAGCTCTACTCCTCGCAGCAGTACGCGGTCTCGAGCGCCTCGAACGCGCCCGAGGCGTTGCGGCTGCTGAACGAGCACGAGTTCTCGCTCGCGGTCGTCGACCTCAAGATCCCGGGCACCGACGGCATCGGGTTGACGCGCGAGATCCGCGATCGCT
>JACXTT010005142.1_pt1 | contig 19116 bp, 10 predicted proteins | sample 9270951 | NCBI WGS metagenome assembly JACXTT01 (sample SAMN15532306, study PRJNA645909) | rock metagenome | isolation source: weathered quartz diorite | place: Puerto Rico | collected 2017-06-21 | reverse complement strand
CGGCAAGCGCGCGTTGGTCTACCATCTACGACTACGGTTTCGCCGTTTTGCTAAAGCTCCGCCCTTCTGAGCGTATCTCCCCTTTCTAGGAAAAAACTCACCTGCCACGCTACCCCCTCGCCTCTAAAAATTACTAGGCATGTCGCCATGCCTGGGGTTGGACTCTACCTCAAGAAACTCGATGATGCTATAGGGATTTGCCTTTTCGTCAACAATCTCGCATTTCCTTGTTGTTGAGAACGTAGTAAAGAGATAGACAGTACCTCGGAGAGCCGTGCAGAAGGAAATTGGGGTTCATGCTTATCTGCAGGTAATGCTTGCTCACTCCAGTACGACATTGCAAAGGAGAGAAAACCGATGAAGGCGTCATTCTTTTGTACGAATAGTTATATGTCAGGCGAAGCGTTCCGCTATCAGGGATGGCCGACGCCGCCGGCCTTGTTCCGTTCCGAGGTGGGGCTGCGCTCGGTCGACTTTGCGCTGGAGCAGGCAAGGTTAGCCGATGAGTTGGGCTTCGACTGGGTGAGCTGCTCGGAGCATCATTACACGCCATTGCTGCAAACCCCGAACGCGAACGTTTTTGCTGCAGCACTAAGCCAAGTAGTGCGCCGCGCGAAGATCGCAGTGCTGGGACCACTCGTATCGATGAACAATCCGGTGCGGATCGCTGAGGAGTTAGCGATGCTTGATCAGTTGAGCCATGGGCGACTGGTCGTGCTGTTTCTCCGTGGGACGCCCAATGAATTTCTTGCGTATGGCGCGAACCCGGACGAAACGCGGGTCCGCACTCAAGAGGCCAGCATCTTGATTAGTCGGGCGCTGACCGAGGCCCAACCCTTTAGCTGGGAAGGTAGGTTTTATCGATTCCGCACCGTTTCAGTCTGGCCAGGGCCAATCCAGAGGCCACATCCGCCACTGTACTATTCCGGCAACAGTCTCGAATCGGCAACCTTTGCCGCAGCCCACCATTTTGGCTTAGGCGTGTCTTTCTACCCGCCCCATATCACCGCACAGATGACAGGTCACTACAAACAGGAATGCGCCAAGCACGGCTGGGAGCCCACTTCAGAGCAATTGCTGTATCGCGCTTTCATTGCTGTCGGCGAGGATGACAAGGAAGCTGCGGCGCTGCAGGCAAAGTACTTCGTGGGCGATGGGACCGGCAACCTCTTCCGCGGGCGGGGCGCGGCAATACCGCCGCCAACGCAGACGCAGTCTGGCTTCGGCTTAGGAGAACTCCGTTTCTGTGGCGGCCCTGACACCGTCGTCAAACAGATTGCCGATTTCCATGCAACGACCGGAGTGGGAGCGATCGATGTCGCATTCGGCGGCGCTGGGTTGACTCTTGAGGAGAGTATGAAGTCTATGCGGCTGTTTGCGACTGAGGTGCTGCCGCGTATTCGTCATATCAGTGATGTTGCGGCCCCTCAGCCAGAAGCTATGGCGACTGCAGCGAGCGCATAGTTACCGAGAGTCGGGGGGAACATCATGAGCAGCACCACACAGAACACAAACCATAGGGCCGCCGCATTCACTGAACACGCCCTGCACGTTGAGGGATCAGAAATTCGCTACATGGAAGCTGGTCAGGGGGAGCCGGTGGTTGCGCTGTGCAGCTCCGAGGAACTCGCACAGTCTCCGTTTTTTACTCTGCTGGCCCAGCAGCGCCGCGTGATCGTCTTTGAGTTCCCCGGTTCTCATCGTTCGCCAGTCGAAGATCAGGCCGCGGCGCGCAGGCTTGCCCATGCTCTCGCCACGCTTGGTCTTGATCACTATGTGTTACTAGGCGTTACGGCGAGCGCGTCCGCGGCGCTGTGGTGCGCTCTCGAGGCGCGCGAACACGTCGATGCGCTCGTACTGATCTCACCTTCTGTGATGCTTCCTCCAAGTCAGACCGCCGCAAGCGGCGTCGCCTCTGAACCTGCGTTAACATCACGATTGAGAGAGATCCAAGCGGCGACGCTCGTGGTGCTGGGCACGGATGACGCCAGCATTCCGCCGGAAACAGGACGACTCTATGTTGAGCAGATGCTTAACTGTTATTACGTCCTGGTGTATGACGCCGGACAGGCCCTGCTGGCCGAGCGCCCCGAGGCGCTCTATACGGCAGTGTACGATTTCGTGCAGCGCCGTGGAGCCTTCATCGTTGAGCACAACAGTACAGCCATTAACCCTTAGCTTGCGTAGTCAGGTGCAAAAACAACTCGCCGAGCTAAGCAAATTTCGGCAGGAGGGCGGCATACTGATCCAGCAAGGGTAGTATTTTGTCCCGCCCTTCCGACGGCGCCGCCAGGACTGCTCTTTCGACTCCCAATTCTTGGTACTGACGCAGAGTGGCTTCCTCGCCCGCAACGCCAAAGATCGAGACTGGGATATCGCGCGCGGAGCGTCCAGCTTGTTCGGCGAGGCCGCGCAACATACGCATGGCCTCAGCTAACTCTTTGGGCGGGAGAAGCCCCGGGATCCATCCATCACAATACCGCACGACCCGTTGCAATCCTTGCGTAGACAGCGTGCCAAGCAGAATGGGCGGATGCGGCTTCTGCAATGGTTTTGGATAACACCAGAGAGGATCAAAATTGACAAACTCACCATGATACTCGGCGGCTTCCTGAGTCCAGATCGCTTTCATTGCCTCGATCCGTTCACGCAGCACTTTCCAGCGCCGCTGAAATGGTGTTCCATGATGCTCCATTTCTTCGGCATTCCAGCCGCCGCCAATCCCAAATAACAGACGACCGTTTGAGAGCTGATCCACCGACGCCACTTCTTTGGCCAGGACGATCGGATCGCGTTCAATGACCAGACAAATGCCGCTGCCAAGCTTTATTGTCCGCGTGACGGCAGCCGCCGCCATGAGGGAAACAAAGAGATCATGGGTATGCCAGTAATCGCGCGGCAAGTCGCCGCCGACCGGCCAAGGGCTACGCCGACTGGCAGGGATATGCGTATGCTCCGGGAACCACACCGACTCAAACCCTCGTTCCTCGCAGGCGCGAGCCAATTCGTCCGGACGAATGGCGTAATCTGTGGCAAACATCAAAACCCCAAGTTTCATACGTCCTCCTTTTTCACGCGTTCAGCCCCGCAGCGACTCATGCTCTGCTGACGAGCACGTCAAAGAAGCATGGCCTAGGCGGGAAACGACGCGATACGTGTTTCAAGAGATTCTGCCAGCGAACGGCATGGACGCCAAGGCCTAGTGGACCATCGTTCATGAAGCTTAAGAACAAGAAGAGCGTCTGAGGTCGCTAGACAACCAATAAGCGACCTTGCTCATGAATTTTACCCAAGCACAAAATACTATTATAAGAGCGAAAAGGGAGGCCTTTGGAGAGGTACAATGATATTCGATTCTGTCGTGTTTTCGTTTTGTTTGGCAATTGCACCATCACTGTTTTATGATGGTTAAGACTGATGGAATGCTCGTGGACGGACTACTAGTCAAACCGTCATGGTCCAGATAATCATAAAAAGAAGAGGACACTGCGAGCAAGGTTTTCTTCTCGCAGGCAAGAGTTACGAACCTTAATTGAGTCAGTCCAGCTTCTCACGGCGAATAGAGGGAGAATGCACCCCAGGGGCGTTCTAGCAGCTATAGTCTTCTTCTTTGCCATAAAAGACTCCGGGTTATGAAGACTTCCCTCCATGCATTGATTCTCGAAGATCAGCCTGACGACGCTGAATTGATGGTGATCGAATTGCAGCGTGTAGGCTTTACGCCGACATGGCGACGAGTCGAGACACAGGCAGAGTATCAAACGCAATTGTCGCAACACTACGACATCATCCTTTCCGACTACAGTATGCCGCAATTCAACGCTCTGGATGCGCTAGAAATCTTACAACAGCGCGAGCTCGACATTCCGTTTATCGTCGTGACCGGCTCGATCAGCGAAGAAGTTGCGGTAGAGTGCATGAAGCAAGGGGCGTCGGATTATCTGCTCAAAGATCGCCTCAGTCGCTTGGGGCTTGCGGTTGCGCAGGCGTTGGAGAGGAAAGGCCTGCGTGATGAGAAACGGCGGGCAGAAGAGACTGCGCAGCTAGAGGCGCAAGTATCCGTCGCGCTCGCGCAAGTCGGGCGAGAATTGATTTCGTCACTCACCTCGTCCGTGGTGCTCGACCGCCTCTGTCAGGTCACTGCCCAAGTACTTGCTTGCGATTATAGCACGACCTATCTGTGGGATCCGGCAGATCGGACATACTTGGCGGCCGCCGGCTGGGGCTGGACGCCCCAAGAGTGGGAAGCGATCCAATTAGGGGAGTTTCCTTTTGCTGCGCTGCAGGGGCTCTACACTCGCCTGCAGCAAGATGAGATAGTGCAACTCAGTGTGGAAGAGGTGCGGCAGCTCATTACTATTCCGGACGCCTACTTTCGACAAAGAGGCGTCTCACGCATCATTTATATGGCCTTTCGACAAGGCGAGGATATCATCGGGATACAAACGGCTGTGTACTGCCACCGTCACGAGCCCTGTACTCCTCAGCAAGAACGTATTGCCCGTGGTATTGCTCAACTTGCCGCCATGGCCTTAGAGAACGCACGCTTGCTAGAAGAGTTGCAACGAGCAAATCGCATCAAATCAGACTTCGTTGCGACCATGTCCCATGAGTTGCGTACTCCTCTCAACATTATCATGGGGTATACTCAACTACTGTTAGAAGAAGAGACCTCTCCCCTTCCTACCCATCAGGTGGCCATGCTGAAACGAATAGAGGTCAGCGCCGTCAAATTACTCGAGCTTATTTTGGCTACCCTTGACCTCAGCCGTTTGGAAGAAGGACGGATGTCGGTAGCAGATCAGGTCGTGCAACTCCCGCTGCTTGTAAGCGAAACCATGGGAGAAGTCCGTGAATTTCTCGAAAAGCCCGGGCTCAGCGTTAGGGTAGACATTGAAGACGAATTGCCGCCCCTGCACACCGATCCGGCAAAACTCAAAATTGTCCTTAAAAATCTTCTTAACAATGCAGTAAAGTTTACTGAGACGGGCCAAGTGACGATCTCAGTTCGTCGCGTCGATGAGGGAGCGGAGTTGAGTGTTGCGGACACTGGGGTCGGTATAGCTCCTGAGATTTTACCTCACATTTTTGACATGTTCCGTCAGGGAGACAGCTCGGCAAGCCGACGGTACGAGGGTGTGGGCCTCGGTCTTTACATTGTGCAGCGACTCGTAGCATTGTTAAAGGGAACGGTCTCGGTCGAAAGCAGTGTTGGACAAGGATCGATCTTTCGCGTCTGGACGCCATTTGCGAGCAACAATTCCGTTGAGACGGAATTCAGCTCCTAACTCATTTGTATAGGATAGATGCTCCTCGCCGGTGGGGGTGCGGCAAGCCGCACCCCAGAGATCATTACCCGTGGGCCGCCACCCCAAAAACATCAAACGTATTGGTGTTGCTAAGCAGGCCAGTGATCTCAACTTCTTTGAACATGTTCTCTTCGGCAGTCAGCTGTTGAAATAGGCGATCCGGAGCCCGCACGGACAAGTACGGCGGTGACGACAGCACGATCGGCATCTGCGGATCATTGACTTGCGTGACTTCCATAAAGCGCTACCGGCGCGGAGTCCTGGACCACATTCCTCTCCAAAACGGAAGACAAGGCGTCTTCATGCTGATTTTAATGAAACCTCAAGTATAATAGCGGCATCACAGCAGACATGGCCCGTAAAGTGTCTCCATCATGCACTGGTCAATTAACATCTGCCGATCCGACGTTCCTGTCGTCGCACAGGAACCATTCAGTTTGTCGGTTTGAGTGATCCCGCTTTTTGTTGTAACACGCCGCAGAAGAAAGGAACGACACAATGACGACCTTTCGTCCCCTGTTCATTCCCATCATTCTTGGCACTCCACGGCAAGGGCGAAGGAGTGAGCACGTTGCGCACTTTGTGCTGGGGGAGCTGAGCAAGCGCGATGAGATCGAAACCATGTTGATCGACATTCGCACCCTCTCGTTCCCCGTCACCGATGCAGGAGAAGCCATCAAAGACCCGCAATTCTCTGCGCTGATGATGCGAGCGGATGCACTCGTGCTGGTCGTGCCTGAGTACAACCATGGCTATCCAGGTTTACTCAAACACGTACTCGACACTAACCTGAAAGAATACATCCACAAAGCCGTTGGCATTTGCGGCGTCTCCACTGGCGGGCTCGGCGGCGCGCGAGTAATTGAGAACCTGCTGCCAGTCATGCGCGAGCTGGGGTTAGTCACTATCTTCTCGGATGGAAATTTCTCTACTGTGCAAAATCTCTTTGACGCGAACGGCGTCCTCCTAGACCAGGCGTATATCAAACGTATTGACAAATTTCTCAAGGAGCTGGTGTGGATGGCGAAAGTCTTGCGCTATGGACGAGAGACCATCCCGCGGGAAAAATAACCGCTAGTGATTGTTGAGGAGAAGACCATATGACAGCAATGAATGCAATAATGTGTCTGCAGTGTGGGATCGAGATGAACTATCACGCTGAGAAGATCGACTACATGGCTGCTCTTGACGACCCTACCGCTATAGACCCTGACCTCGGCGGGGTTGTGGAGGAAATCCATACCTGTCCTGGATGCGGGAATATAGAGACGCGCAGGGCCGCATCGGATGTTTCCTTCACTAAAAATGTTTCAAACTGAAAGAGGTTCTGACACTCCGTTACTCTTCATCGCATCCAATCAGCATGAACAAGCGCGAAGCTGGAGGAGCATTGCCCGTGACGCCGCTGTCGCTCACGCGAGCACGGTGGTCAGTCTCCACAATCTTCTTTATCAATGGCGCGGTGCTGGCGAGTTGGGTCCCTCATATCCCTGCGGTGAAGACACAACACGCCCTGAACGATGCTCAACTGGGACTGGTGCTGTTATCTATGGCTGTTGGGTCCGTGCTCACACTGCCGGCGGCTGGCTGGCTTGTTGGCCGTTTCGGTAGTCGCCGCATGACGACGTTGGCTATTTTCACGTTCTGCCTTGTCCTCCCGCTGCCGGTGATCAGTCCAACCGTTTTCCTGCTCTGCCTTTCGCTGGGGTTCTTTGGGGCCTGTAACAGCACCCTTGATGTAGCAATGAATGCCCAAGCGGTCGCCGTCGAGCGAAGTTATCAACGAGCGATCATGTCGTCGTTTCACGGACTATTTAGCCTTGGCGGTCTCATCGGCGCTGCACTGACGGGCTTGGCCATGTCGTTGGGCATGAGCGCGGCGCCGCATGTTGTTACGACAGCGGTAGCAGCAGAAATGATGGCAGCTTTCGCCGTATTTCGTCTTTTACCATCAGAACCTCAGCGAGAGGAATCGGGACCGACATTTGTCAAACCGACCGGAGCGTTGTTGAGCTTAGGCGCTCTCGCGTTCCTTGGACTCTTGGCTGAAGGTTCGATGGCGGACTGGAGCGCGGTGTATTTACGCCATGTCCTCAATACAAGCGCCGCGGTCGCTTCTACAGGATTCGCGGCGTTCTCGCTCATGATGGCGGCGGGACGTTTCGGGGGAGACGCCCTGGTCAATCGGTTTGGTCCGTCTCTGTTGCTGCGCGGGGCGAGCCTGGTGGCGGCAGGCGGGCTAGGGCTTGGGGTGCTGATTGGTGAACCCCTTATTGCCGTTGTCGGGTTTGGCTTAGTGGGGTTAGGCCTCGCGAACATTATCCCGGTGCTCTTCAGCACGGCTGGCCAGGTGCGCGGCGTTCCGCCAGGCATGGCGCTGGCTGCGGTCGCCTCTACTGGTTACTTTGGCTTCCTCGCCGGTCCACCCTTGATTGGGCTGGTTGCAAAAACCACAAATCTAAGCATGGGACTTGGTCTGGTCAGCGTCTGCTGCGCCCTCATTGCCGTCAGCGCTCGTACAGTATTACGCCCACCGTCAAACTCTTCTCTTACTTCCAATCTCCAAGCCGCTCAGTGTTAGGGGCTGGGGGTAACACGTGAGCCCACCCGTAGATGCGTTCGTCGAACAACATATCTTTCTCTGTGACTGGACGACTAAACGTTATTCCCTCTAGCGAAGTGCAGCGACTGAGCGCCACATACGTCTGGCCGTGCGCGAAGGCGCCGCGCCCCAGATCAATCCGCACTTTGTCGAAGGTTTGTCCTTGACTCTTGTGAATCGTGATGGCCCAGGCCAGCCGCAGGGGATACTGGGTGAACGTGCCAATCACCTCCTCCTCAACGCGATTCGTCTCACGGTTGTAATGATATTGGATATGTTGCCAGGTCTCAGGTTCTACCTCGTAGGTAGTTCCGGCAATCTCCACCTTGATCTGCTGCTCGCTCAGAGCGCTGACCTTCCCTAACGTACCGTTCACCCAGCGTTTCTCTACATCATTGCGTACTAACATGACCTGGGCGCCGCGCTTGAGTTCCAATGCAGCTTCGGTGGGATAGGTGCTCGGCTCAAATGTCCCAGTCACTGACGCTTGATAGACATGAGGCTGAGCAGCGATGCGATCAAGACACACCTTGTTTTTCCGGAAGGCTGCCTCGTTGGTCGTGGTAAGGGTGATCACACCATCGTCGGGCTGTCGCTCTCCTCCGCTCTGCACTCTGGCGTTTAAGAGCGAGAAAAGTTCCGGGTCGAGGTCGTGCGCTCGAATCTTGTTTAGGATGCGGATAAAGGCCTCATCACGCTGGCGATACACGGTGGTGAGTTCGAGCGAGTACGGACGCAACTCACGAAAAACATGGGCTTGGAAGAAATACGGCCCCCCGTAGTGCTCGTCAAAGAAGGCTTGTACGTCTCCGTCTCGAACGATCGGCGGCAGTTGAAAAAGGTCGCCACATAAGATCACCTGTACCCCGCCAAAGGGTGTCCTTGGTTCATTGCGGTATAATCGTAAGGCGGCGTCAACGCCATCCATGACATCGGCGCGCACCATAGAGACTTCATCAATGATCAACACTTGCAATTGCTGAAACAATTTAGAGTTCTGGCGACGGCGGAGTGCTCGGGGATCGATGAGAGTCGGTGGAAATCGAAAGAAGGAGTGGATCGTCTGGCCTCCGACGTTTAACGCCGCCACGCCAGTAGGCGCCAACACCACAGTTTGTTTAGTCATCGTCGCACGAAGATAATGCAACAACGTGGACTTACCTGTCCCCGCTTTCCCAGTCAGGAATAGACTTTGCCCTTGTCGGTCAATCAGGTCGATCGCCTGCTGGAACTCAGAGTTCAAATCAATTTTACGAGGATCTTCCAGCGCTTTGCCAAGTCCCTGTCTAGGAGAGAAAGGACGTTGTCGAGGCGGCTGCCGATGTAGATGTGGAGTTGAGGTAGACATACCTAATTTGTGTGGACCATGAGTGAACAGTTCGCTCCCTCGGGCAAATTTGACCTGTTTTGGGAGTAAAGGCTAATCCATCAGCCATCAGATTTGTAGCAAAGTATTGCCGACTTCACACCTACATGCCTAGTGCAGTTTTACGATATCTCTTGGAGATACCCCTGTAGGGGTCCAATTCATTAGACCCACCCAAGGGCTTGATAAATCAAGCCCCTACCTATGCTGTGGCCGGATCGAGGAGAACCGTAGACAAGTGTGCTTGCGCACCAATGTTCTACGCTTTGGCGCTTAATCTCTCCGCGTTAAGCAATTTTTCCGTTCAAGATCACTGCCTTTCCACCCGATACTTAGCTTCTAGAGAGTGAAATTCCTTTAGGCCTCGCCGGGCGCGACGCCTTTGGATCGTTAGGAAATCCGCACGCAGCAATGTTGAGAGGACCAAGTCTCGAAAGTAGGTAGAGACAAAGGAGACCGCATGTTGACTGGTAGTTTCGTAAGCAGGTTCGGAATCGTACGGTTAGGAGCAACGCTCTTGCTTGGGCTGCTGACCATCCTCGGCGCAGCCATAGCGCCTACTCCGGCGCACGCACAAATCCCTGTTGTCGATTCCGGCTTTTATACCGAGACTGTGGCTACTTTGCCGCCGTATTCGCCTGTTGGCCTCGCCTTTGCCCCTGATGGACGCATCTTTGTCTGGCAAAAAGCTGGTAAAGTCCGCATCATCAAAAATGGCCAACTGCTTTCCACTCCCTTTCTCGACATTAGCGATCACGTCAACCAATATCTCGATCACGGCCTCTTGGGCCTTGCCCTCGATCCCAACTTCGCCGCCAATGGTTATGTCTACCTCGCCTACGTCTATGAAGGCGGCGGCAACCCCAATGATCAAGGTCCCAAAATCTCTCGCCTCAGTCGGGTCCAAGCTAATCCAAACTCTCCTGATGTCGCTCTCGCTGGCGAAACACTGATCATTGATAACATTCCTTCCGAAGCGCGCACCCATTCCATCGACTCCTTACGGTTCGCAGCTGATGGAAAACTGTTTGTGACTATTGGCGACGCGGCCACCGATCTGTCAGTGGATCCGTTAGCGTTACGGGCGCAAGACCTCAATAGTCTCAATGGAAAGATTCTCCGGATCAACCCTGACGGCAGTGCACCGGCCGACAATCCCTTCTATGAGCCGGCCGATCCCGCCTCCAATCGGTCAAAAGTGTGGGCGTACGGGTTGCGCAATCCCTTTCGCTTTGCCTTGCATCCTGTCAGCGGGGCCCCATATATCGGCGATGTAGGATGGCATACGTGGGAAGAACTCAATCGGGGGCGGGGAGTGAATTTCGGTTGGCCGTGTTTTGAGGGGCCGGAGGCACGCCCAGAATATCAAGTCTTCGCCGAATGTCAGGGGCTGGCGCAGCCGGCGACGACGGCAGCACTGTATGTGTACGATCACACAGTGGGAAATTCGATCATTGCGGGGAATTTTTACACCGGAGTACAGTATCCCGCACAGTATCAGGGCAACCTTTTCATAGCAGACTATGGCGCCGGATGGATTCGCCGCTTAGTGTTTGACACGAATGAAAATCTCATCAGCATCAATCCGTTTGCCAGCAACCTGAATGGTCCGGTGGCCGTCGAAATGGGTCCGGACGGGTTCCTGTATTACATCACATTGCCCAACGGCCAAGTGGGACGCATTCGCTTCAGCGGGGCAGCGAACACCCCGCCGATAGTCAAAGCAAGTGTAACGCCCAGTGCCGGGTATTCGCCTTTGACCGTAACCTTTTCGAGTGCGGGCTCGGTCGACCCTGAAGGCGGCGCACTCACGTATTCCTGGGATTTTGGCGATGGAACCGGCGCCACAGCCGCCAATCCCACCCATCAATACGTGACGCCGAGCATCACCACCTTCACTCCCACACTAACGGTTACGGATCCCGGAGCATTGAGCACGTCAACCACCTCCAAAGTGACGGTGGGGAGTCTGCCCCCTACAGCTACGCTCACAACGACGCCGGGGGCCGGGACGACTGTACATCCAGGCGACACCATTACCTATCACGGCTCCGCCTCGGATCCAGACGAAGGGCAACTGCCGGGGACAGCCCTGAGCTGGCAGCTGCTTCTCCATCATGATACTCACGTGCATCCGCTGACAGCGGGGACCGGCGCGACAGGGAGTTTTGTCGTGCCCAACCATGGGGTGGGGACGTACGCCTGTGAGATTATCCTCACAGCGACGGACAGCAGCGGGTTAACCGACACCAAAAGCGTGACCTTGCCGGTGGCGTCGACCGATCCGCCATTAACGCATTTAGATTTTACCTATGCGAACAGGACAGCGTTAGCGTTGGCAGGCTGGGACTTTCTCGCCGCGACGACGGTGGGAACAACACGCGATACTGAACAAACCGGGGTCCTGGCGGTGGATTACAATCAGACGACACACCCGGGAGTATTGCGCATACCGTTGGGGAGTGGAGAAATCTGGCAAGGGTTGAACAACTCTCAGAATACCCTCTTCCGCACCCTGCCCACGGACTGGACGAGTCTTCGACTGAAGATCGCAACCTTTAATCCAAGCGCGAATTATCAGCAAGTCGGGCTGTTAGCGTATCAAGATGATGACAACTACGTGAATGTGAACCGGCTGTACACGAACGGATCACAGGTTGAGATGTTCCAGGAAGCAGCACAGGCCACGACATCAGCAAATCGAGTCGGGCTCGTGAATGTAGGCAACCTGATCTTACGGTTGGATCGTAATACGACGACGAACACCTACACAGGGTATTACTCCGTCGATAATGGGCTCAACTGGGTGTTAATAGGGAGTACGGTCGCAGCGTTGACCAATCCTCGTGTGGGGATTCAGACCGGATCGAATTTGGCGGCGACAACACCCTTGGTAGACCTGGCGTGGGTCGAAATTCTACGGCCAGCGCCTCCAGTAGTGAGTGGAGTAGCACCAGGTGCGGGCGCCGAAGGGCAAACGCTGGGAAGCGTCGTGATTAGTGGAAGTGATTTTCAGAGTGGGGCGACCTGCAATTTTGGCAGCGGCATCACCGTTAACAGCTGCACTTTTGTTTCAGCTACTCAGCTGACAGCAAACCTGACGATTGGGGCGGCGGCACCGCTTGGGGCGCGCCAAGTCACCGTCACGAACCCCGACACCCAGAGCGGCAGCCTCGCCAACGCCTTTACTGTGACTGCTCCCCTGCCAGTGGTCAGCGGCGTCACACCCAATGCTGGCTTGCAGGGACAGACCCTCACCAATGTCGGCATCACAGGGAGCAACTTTCAGAGTGGAGCCACGTGTAGTTTTGGCGGCGGCGTCACCGTCAATAGCTGCTCCTACACCTCCGCCACCCAGTTAACCGCCAGTCTCACAGTCGCCGCGAACGCCACGGTAGGAAGCCGCACGGTCACCGTCACGAACCCCGACACCCAGAGCGGCAGCCTCGCAAATGCTTTTAGCGTCATTACCCCGACGCCCACGGTCAGCGACGTCACACCTAATACTGGAGTGCAGGGGCAGACCCTCACCAATGTCGTTATTACAGGGAGCAACTTTCAGAGTGGAGCCACGTGTAGTTTTGGCGGCGGCGTCACCGTCAATAGCTGCTCCTACACCTCCGCCACCCAACTCACCGCTACTCTCACGATAGCCACGACAGCGACCATCGGGAGTCGCACAGTCGGTATCACGAACCCCGACGCTCAAACGGCCACCCTCCCCTCCGCATTTAACGTCACCGTCGGCTCCATCCCTAACACCGGGCACTTTGATTTAGCTTTTGCGAGCAACTCCGCTTTAAGGGAGGCTGGCTGGGACTTCTTGGCGAAAACCGCCGCCGGCGCCCCACGCAATACCGAGCAAGTCGGCCCCGGAGCCATCGATTATGATCAGAACGTCCATCCTGGCGTGCTGCGTATTCCCCTGGGTAGCGGCGAGATCTGGCAAGTATTGAACAATTCTCAGAATACCCTTTTTCATGATCTCCCCCCTAACTGGACGAGTCTACGGCTCAGGATCGCCGTTTTTAATCCTATCGCCAACTACCAGCAGGTTGGGCTCCTGGCCTATCAAGACGATGACAATTACGTCAACCTCAACCGCCCTTATGTCAACGGACAACAAGTGGAGCTGTTCCGGGAGATTGGGCGGGCAACCACGTATGCTAATCGGATGGCGTTGGCTAATATCAATAATTTACTCTTGCGACTCGACCGGGATACATCGACGAACACTTACACTGGTTACTACCCTGTCGATAACGGGCTCAGTTGGGTGCTCGTAGGCAGTACGGTGGCGGTGTTGAGCAATACGCGAGTAGGGATTCATACAGGGTCAAACCCTGGGGGAGCACTCGCCGCAGACGTAGCCTGGGTGGAAATTCTCCAACTACCTCCGGCGCCCACAGTGAGTGGGGTCACACCCGGTAGCGGAATGCAAGGGCAAACTCTCTCTAACGTCGCCATCACGGGCAGTAATTTCCAGAGTGGAGCCACGTGTGATTTTGGCGGCGGCGTCACTGTCACAAGCTGTACCTTCACCTCCGTTACCCAACTCACCGCTACTCTCACGGTTTCCGCCAATACCGCGTTAGGAAGCCGCACGGTGACCGTCACGAATCCCGACACTAAAACTGGCAACCTGGCCAACGCTTTCAATGTGACTGCAACGCCCTTGGGTTCGCCGACAGTCATAGGAGTAACTCCGAACACCGGGGGCCAAGGACAAACCGTCACGGGAGTTGTGCTCAGCGGAAGTAATTTTCAAAATGGGGCCACGTGTGATTTTGGCGTTGGCGTCACCGTCAATAGCTGCTCCTACACCTCCGCCACCCAGTTAACCGCCAACCTCACTATTGCCTCCACAGCAACCACCGGGAGTCGCACGGTCAGCGTCATGAATCCGGACGCTCAGAGCGGGACCCTCCCTTCAGCCTTTACTGTTACACCCACCTCGTCCGTAGCGCCGTCAATCACTTCAGTAAGTCCGGGCAGTGGAGCGCAAGGACAAACACTGACAGGAGTCGTGATCACCGGAAGTGATTTCCAAAGTGGGGCTACATGTAGTTTCGGCGGCGGGATTACCGTAACCAGCTGTACATTTAACTCGACCACCCAATTGACGGCAAACGTGACGATTGCCGTCAATGCGACAGTGGGAGGGCGCGCGGTCACCGTTACGAACCCCGACGCTCAGAGCGGCAATTTGCCCAATGCATTCACCATCGTTGCGCCTTCATCGACGGCCCCTATTGTGTCCCTGCTTAATCCTAATTCTGGCGTCGAGGGACAAAGCCTGACAGTGACGATCTCAGGCAACAATTTTGCCTCTAGCGCTACTTGTAGCTTCGGCGCGGGGGTTGTTGTGAATAGTTGTCTCTTCAATTCGACAACACAGCTGATCGCCAGTATCACAATCGCTGCTAATGCCGTGACAGCGCCGACGGAAACCCGGACGGTGACCGTCACAAACCCTGATGCACAGAGCGGAAGTTTTCAGAATGGATTCACCATTACGAATACGTCGTCCTTAGTAGGACATTTCAATTTTACCTATCCCGACCGTACTTCTCTGTTAGCGGATGGCTGGAGCTACACAGCGAAAACGGCGAGTGGAGGAACGCGCAACACTGAACAAACAGGAGCCCTAGCCGTCGATTATTCTCAGACTACGCATCCGGGAACCATTCGAGTCCCTCTAGGTTCGGGAGAGTTGTGGCAAACATTAAACAATTCGCAGAACACGCTCTTTCGCAACTTACCGAGCGACTGGACAAGCATTCGGCTCAAAATTTCCTCATTCAATCCCGCGGCGGATTATCAGCAAGTAGGGCTCATTGTCTATCAAGATGACGACAACTATGTAAACCTGGAGCGAAACTTTAACAGCTACTCGAGCGGATCAAACCTCGACATCTATAAAGAAGCCGGCGGAACGCCCACCAAAGGGGACCATCGCTCGCTTATCAACACTGGCAACTTAATTCTGCGTCTCGATCGCAACCCGGCCACGAACGCCTACTCGGGGTATTATTCGGTTGACGGCGGCGCCAATTGGATTCAATTGACGGGGACTCTGACTCAAGTCCTTAACAATCCGCGGCTCGCAATCCAAGTAGGAGCGAACCTGGCCGCAAATACGCCGAGCGCTGACCTCGCATGGGTAGAAATCATCGATCCAAATTCGTCACCCGCTCCGACGATAAGCGGCGTGACGCCTGGGTCCTGTGAACAGGGACAGCAGTGTACGGTGACTATCAATGGCGCAAACTTCCAGAGCGGCGCCGCCTGTACTTTTGGGGCAGGCGTTACAACCAACTCCTGCACGTTTGTCTCAGCGTCTCAACTCACGGCTAATCTGACCATTCTTCCGACGGCGACCGTCGGGGCCCGCACGGTCACTGTCCTCAACCCGGACACCCAAACCGCGAATTTGGTCAATGGGTTTGCGGTCACACAAATCACGCCTGTGACGCCAACGGTCAGCACGGTCAACCCCAATGCCGGCAGCCAAGGCCAGAACTTATTGGTCACAATCACCGGCGCCAACTTCCAGTTCGGGGCGACCTGTAACTTTGGCGCGGGCATTCTCGTGCAAACTTGCACCCGGAATACCAGCACGCAGTTAACCGCCAATATCACTGTCACAGGGGCGGCCGCGTTGGGATCGCGTACAGTGACGGTCACCAATCCCGGGATCCAAGGCGGCAGCTTGGCCAATGCCTTCAGCATCACGGTTGGCAATCTTCCCGAGACCAGCACGTTGACGGTGGCGGTCCTCGTCAATTCCGCCAATTCGATCGGTTATAGCACGACTCCGGGAACACCGGGCGAATTCCAACGTTATCCGAAGCTGTATTTAGACCATCTGCAAATTCCGTACGAAGTGATGGACACAGCCACGACGCCGCCACCGGCGGACCTAGGAAACCGGCAATTGATCTTGGCTGGACATACAGGGCTCAATTTGTCTGCTGCATGGCAAAGTGCGATTGTGAACGCCGCAAACGGCGGCACAGGCTTTGTGAACCTCGATGCAGACGCAACTATTGGCTCCCAGGCGCATATGCAGAACCTGTTTGGCGCGACAGGCAGCAGCACCGGGACCCCAGCTGTCTCCCTCAATATTCCTGCAGCGGTGCTCCCGGGAGGAGCCACCCCACATTTCATTACTGCCTTACAACGAAAGTTCTTGGGCGATCCAACAGGTGACATTGTTTATCCTTTCCATGCGGATGTACATAATATCGTGCAGTCGGTGACGGCGACGGTATTGACAACGGGAGCAGGAACAGTGCTCGCGCGGTTAGGAACCGATCCTCTCATTGTTGCTCAGCAGACCGCCACAGGGCGAGCGGTGCACTTTGGGAGTTATTTATATTTACAAGCTGATCGCTTTGGCTTCGCGCAAGGCGTGGATGATTTGTTCTGGCGCAGTCTGGTATGGGCGGCGCGTAAACCTTTCGTGCTACGGGGCTATCCCCGCTCCTGGGCAGTGCAGATGGATGACACCACGCCGGGATGGGGAACTCGGGTGAAGGATATGTACAACCCTGTACTGACTGGGGCAACGAACGCTGACGGCGTGGGAGGTCCGTGGAAAGTAACAGGGTATCTCTTCACAGAAAACTTCCCAGCAGGCAGCGCCGAGCGAGCAAGTGTGATTAACGATATCCAGAGTGGGAAGGTGCAGGTTGCGCCCCATTCGTTCACGAATATCACCTATGGCGATATGTATTGGCATGCGGTGACCGGTGGGACCCCACGGGAACTGACGGACAATGAATGGACAGACAATCTCACAACTATCCTTGCCTGGAAACAGGGCAACGGGGGAGCCGATGTGATCCCGTCCTTCTCGCGGTCGCTGGTGGCCCATTTCTGGGACCTGAGCAATAATACCGGTTATGATTTGTGGAACACTTTAGGCTTCCGCTACGTCACTTCGATACAGAAACCTGGGTTTCAGCGCGAAGCAACGCCACAAACAGTGAATGTGTACAATGGTGCGGAGCGCCTCCATGTCAAGGAGTTCTGGCCGTTTGAATTACCCCCTAAACTTGATCCCAGCGAGAGTTCTCCCTTCTTCTTTGCTGATGATTATGTGGTGGGAAGCCGAGCAGGGTTGCCAAGTCAATTGTTCTTCCTCTTCGCTACGCAATACATCGATTTGACAAAGCATCCTCGCAACGATTTTATTTGGCCAAGTACGACATATGGTCTTAGTGCAGCAGCCAGTACGGATTATTTGGAACGATACACCTGGCGGCACTGGTCAGGAATGAGTCCGGTGCAGCTCTTTACGCACGACATCGTGAACTATGAACTGGCGACGCCGGCGGAGCGGCAAGCCGTCATTCAGCAAGCGTCAACATGGTTAACCGCCAATGGCGTACGCCATGTATTCATGGAGAATCTGGGCGACTACATCTACGCACGTACTAAATCCGTGTTAGTGGACGCGATTCAGACAGCTGGAGGGCTTCAGGTGACGTTGACAGGAAACGCCATGACGCCGGACGGAGCGCCAGTAGCGACCCAATTCCTGGTGTTTTTCCCTGACGCAGAGGGCGTGCCGGTGACTGTTCCCGGGTTTGCGGGAGGGACCACAGCAGCCATGCCTCTGCCGCCGCCGCCGCCCACGGTGAACACCGTGTCTCCAAACAGCGGGCCGTCTGCTGGAGGGACCACAGTCATGCTCAACGGGACGAATTTGAGCGGAGTACAGCAAGTATTGTTCGGGGGCGCTCCGGCGACGTTCAGTATAACGAGTGCAACAACGTTGACGGTGACGACACCCGCAGGCAGCGGGGTAGTAGACGTGACTGTGACAAGTCCCGCAGGAACAGCAACGTTGACGAACGGCTTCACCTACATAGCGCCGCCGCCATTGACCGGGCATTTCGACTTTACCTACGCTAGTAGTACAGCGCTCAAGGTGGCGAACTGGGACTTTCTAGCCCGGACCACGAGCGGGGCCACTCGCAATACCGAACAGAGCGGCAGTGGAGCGGTGGATTACGACCAAGCGACTCACCCAGGAGTGATTCGGATTCCGTTAGGAACTGGTGAGATCTGGCAAGGGCTGAACAATTCGCAAAATACCCTCTTTCGGGATTTACCCAGCAGCTGGACGAGCATCAGACTGAAGCTCGCTGCTTTTAACCCGAGCGCCAACTACCAGCAGGTGGGGCTCTTGGTCTATCAAGACGATGACAACTATGTCAACTTGAACCGACCGTACGTGAATGGGCAACAAATTGAGCTGTTCCGCGAGATTGGGCAGACGACAACATCGGCGAATCGGATGGGACTAACAAACACCGGTAATCTGATCTTGCGCTTGGATAGGAACGCCGCCACGAATACCTACACGGGGTACTATTCTACAGATGGCGGGACGACATGGACGTCGGTGGGAAGCTCGGTAGCGGTGTTGAACAATCCACGAGTCGGGATCCAGACAGGGTCTAATCCAGCTGGGACGCCTTTGGCGGCGGACCTGGCGTGGGTGGAGATCCTCCCGTAATCATCGTTATATCCGATCCTCTTTGAAAGAAGTGTTTGGGTTGCAGGCAAGGCGCTTAAGCGCCTTGTCCATGTCTACTTTCAATCTGCGCCAGTTAATCCCACATCAGTCCGCCATCAACGTTGAACGACTGACCAGTAATATTCCGCGCTTCATCCGAGGCAAGGAAGGCGGCCATATTGGCGATGTCGTCACCGGTGTTCGAGCGCCGAAGCGGAATCGATGAGTCCATACGAGCAATCGCTTCCGCTTCGGTGATTTTCTCGCGCTCGACAATCTCTTTCATAATGCGATCATACATTTCGGTGCG
>JACXTT010005141.1_pt1 | contig 19117 bp, 18 predicted proteins | sample 9270951 | NCBI WGS metagenome assembly JACXTT01 (sample SAMN15532306, study PRJNA645909) | rock metagenome | isolation source: weathered quartz diorite | place: Puerto Rico | collected 2017-06-21 | reverse complement strand
TTTCGCCGCTGCAGCCATCTCGCTCGCCTCCATCGTCGCCCAACAGGACGACGACCTCTTCGATCGAAAACGGCTGGACCCTCCTTGCGGAAACGAACTAACCGGAGAGACCACTAGTCGCTCCGGAGGAAGCCGCCGTCGACGGCGAGCACCGTGCCCGTCACGTACGAGGCGCCAGCCGACGCCAGGAAGCAGACGACGGCCGCGATCTCGGCCGGAGTGCCGACGCGTCGGAGAGCCACCGACTCGAGGTCAGCTGCGGAGTGCCCGCCGGGTGTGAGAGACCGCAGCCGGTCGGTGTCGATGCGGCCCGGCGCGATCGTGTTCACGGTGATGCTGTCCGGTCCGACCTCGCGGGCAAGCGTGCGGAGCCAGCCGACGACACCGGGCCGGACGGCGTTGGAGAGCGCGAGGTTGTCGAGCGGCTCCTTCACGGACGTCGACTCGATCGCGACGATGCGCCCGCGTCCGCTCGTCCGCAGATGCGGCAGCGCGAGCGCGACGAGGCGGACGTGGGGGAGGAACAGGAGCTCAACGGCGGCCTCGACCTGCTCGGCCGCGAGCGTCGTGGCCGGCCCTGCCGGCGGGCCGCCGCCGTTCAGAACGAGGATGTCGAGCCCGCCGAATGCCGCCACAGTCTGCTCGACGAGCGACTCGAGATGCTTCGGGTTCGTGAGGTCGCCGCGGACGGCGAGCGCCCCGAGCCGCTCGGCCTCACGCTCCAGCAGGTCGCGCCGTCTGGCGAACATGGCCACGTTGGCCCCCTCCGAGGTGAGGGCCTCGGCGACCGCCAGCCCCATACCTGACGAGGCGCCGCACACGATGGCCGTCCGTCCGTTGAGGCCGAGATCCACGCCTGGAGGTTATCGACGCCGATTCGGCCGGACTACGAATGCGTGAGCACCCCGACCACGTCGCGGACCGCGGCGGCGGACTCGCGCAGCGCTCGTTTCTCGTCGGTCGTCAGCTTCAACTGGACGATCTCCTCGACGCCGCCCGCGCCGAGCTTCACCGGCACGCCGAAATAGAGGCCGTCGACGCCGTACTCGCCCTCCAGGTACGCGGTGCACGGCAGCACCCGCTTCTCGTCGAGGCAGATCGCGTCGACCATCTGCGCCGCGGCCGCCCCCGGCGCGTACCACGCCGACGTGCCGAGCAGGCCGACGAGCTCGCCGCCGCCCTTGCGCGTCCGCTCGACCATCCTGGCGATGCGCCCCTTCGAGACCAGCTGCGCCAGCGGCACGCCGCCGACCGTCGTCGCGGAGACCACGGGCACCATCTGGTCGCCGTGCCCGCCGAGCACCATCGCTGTCACATCCTTGACGGACGAGCCGGTCTCCCAGGCGATGAAGGCTGCGAAGCGCGCCGTGTCGAGGATCCCCGCCATGCCGACGACGCGTTCGTTGGGGAATCCCGAGACCGCCCTCGCCACGTGGCACATCGCGTCGAGAGGGTTGGACACGACGACGATGACCGCCTTGCGCGACCTCCGTACGACCTCCTTCGTCACCGACGCGACGATCGCCTCGTTCGTCGTCACGAGATCGTCGCGGCTCATGCCCGGTGACCGCGGTCGTCCCGCAGTGATCACGACCACGTCCGATCCAGCCGTGGCGTCGTAGATGTTCGCGCCGACGACATTCGGCTCGTACCCGAGCACCGATCCCGCCTGGTTGATGTCGAGCGCCTTCCCCTGCGGAAACTTGGGGATGATGTCGACAAGGACGACGTCGGCGTAGTCGCGGCGTGCGATCTCCTGTGCGCACGTCGCTCCGACATTGCCGGCACCGACGACGGTCACCTTCTTCCTCACTGCGTTCTCCTCACTCGGGATGCGCCGCTCGGCGCCGGATTGTACGCGGGCGCTGTCGCCACGCCGTTCGGGTACCGTCCGCGAGGCCATGACGGATTTCAAGCCGGGGCTGGAGGGCGTCGTCGCCGTCGAGACGGAGATCATGGAGCCCGACCGCGAGGGCGGGGCGCTCCGGTACCGCGGGGTCGACGTCGAGCCGCTCGTCGGCCGCTACCCGTACGAGAACGTGTGGGGCCTGCTCGTCGACGGCGACATCAACTCCCGGATGCCCGACCCCGAGCCGTACGACCCGGTCGGGCTGACGGGGAACGCACCGGCAGATCTTCAGGCCGAGACCGCCCGGCTCGCCGGCGTGTGGAAGCTCGGCAAGCTCGACCAGATCTCCGATGCCCAGGCGCGCGAGGACCTGGGCCGGCTCTCGGCGCAGATGATGTCGATCGTGGCGCGCTCGGCTCGCCTCGCCGACGGTCATCGTGAACCGGTTCCCGACGACGTCGTCAGCCGCGGGAAGACAGCCGCGGAGAAGTTCCTGTTGCGGTGGCGCGGCGAGGCCGACCCGAAGCACGTCAAGGCAATCGACACCTACTGGGTGTGCACGGCCGAGCACGGCCTGAACGCGTCGACCTTCACGGCGAGGATCGTCTCGTCGACAGGCGCCGACTGCGGTGCCGCACTCTCCGCCGCCGTGGGCGCTCTTTCCGGGCCCCTTCACGGCGGCGCGCCCGCCTACGTGAAGCCGATGCTCGAAGAGGTCGCCCAGATGGGCGATCCGGAGCAGTGGGTCCGAGAAGCACTCGCGAGCGGGCGGCGCATCATGGGATTCGGTCACCGGATCTATCGGGCGGAGGACCCGCGCTCGCGCATCCTCAAGCGCCTCGCGAAGGAGCTCGGCTCCCCCCAGGTCGAGGTCGCGGAAGAACTCGAGCGCGTCGCGCTCGTCGCGCTGCAGGAACGACATCCCGAGCGCGTGCTCGCCACGAACGTCGAGTACTACTCGGCAATCGTCCTCGACGTGGCCGAGATCCCGCCGCCGCTGGCTCCGGCCATGTTCGCGTGCTCGCGTGTCGCCGGCTGGTCGGCGCACATCCTCGAGCAGAAGAGGACGGGCCGGTTGTTCCGCCCGTCGGCTCGGTACATCGGGCCCGAGCCTCGGGCACTGGCCGTCGCGGGTTGAGTCCGGCCATGGACTTCGCGGGAGCAGCAGAGCTCGCCGAGCGCTACGCCGAGGGCGGCCAGGAACGGGAGCTGGCGGCCCTTCGGGCGGAGTGGGGCGACGAGATCGAAACCGGCGCCCGGCACGGCGACTACCGCATCCGCGCCCGGGCCTACCGGGCGGTCGCGCAGTTCCGCTTCCGGCAGAAGCTCGAGCTGCTCAGGCGGGGACTCGAGGACGAGAGCCCGGCCGTGCGCGGTTCCGCGCTGATTGCGCTGGAGTCGATGTCGCGCGCGCACCCGGGTGACGTAAACAGCTACCGCGCGCTGCTGCACGAGCTCGCCGCTCGCGATGGGAATGCCGCGGTGCGGCGGCTGGCGATCCTGGCGCTGAAGAACGGCACTCCCCAACGGGACACGATCCAGCTTCTCGACGGGATCGCCGAAGGCGACGGCGAGGACGCCGACGTGAGGAAGTCGGCGCGCTCGGTCGCCTTGCTCCTGACCAAGAAGTCGCGCGCGAAGTAGGCTCGAGCCGTGCCTCGAGCCTCTCCATTCGTCAGCGTGATCATGGGCTCGCGCTCCGACCTGGAGACGATGCAGCACTGCGTCTCGACCCTCGAACGCCTCGAGTTGCCCCACGAGGTCCGCGCGTTGTCGGCGCACCGCACGCCCGCTGCGCTCGACGCGTACGTGGCCGGCGCGGAGGAGCGCGGCGCGCAGGTGTTCATCGCCGCAGCGGGCGGCGCGGCGCACCTGGCAGGGGTGGTCGCTGCGAGGACGGCGCGGCCCGTGATCGGAGTGCCGATGCAGTCGGCGTCGCTCGGCGGGCTGGACTCACTCCTCTCGATGGCGCAGATGCCGGCCGGGATCCCCGTCGGCACGGTCGCGATCGGCCGCGCGGGGGCGGTCAACGCCGCCCTGTTCGCGGCCGCGATTCTTGCAGTCGCCGACGAGGAGGTCGCGGGCCGTCTGGCGGCGTACCGCGACGCACAGGCGCAGTCGGTACTCGAGGCGTCGGAGCTCGCGTAGGGCCGTCTACGACGCCGGGGGATGCCTGCGGGCGTGAGGGTGCGCGCGGAAGTAGGTTTCGCGGCGCCTGCGGTCGGAGACGTGCGTGTACCGCTCGGTCGTCGTGAGATCTGCGTGGCCGAGCATCTCCTGAACGCTGCGGAGATCCGCGCCGCCTTCGAGGAGATGGGTGGCGAACGAATGTCGGAGGAGATGGGGATGCACGCGCTCGGGCTCCAGGCCGGCCTTTGCGGCCAGGCGCCGGAGGATCAGGAAGGCGCCGGCCCGCGTCAACGCGCCGCCGCGGGCGTTGAGGAAGAGATCGGGCCGATGACGGCGGTCGAGATGCGGCCGGCCCAGGGCGAGGTAGCGGCGCACGGCTTCGACGGCCGGACGGCCGAGCGGGACGATCCGTTCCTTTCTGCCCTTGCCGATGACGCGTACGGTGCGCGCGTCGAGGTCGACGGCGCTCCTCGCGGCCCCGACGGCTTCGGAGACGCGGAGACCGGAACCGTAGAGCAGCTCCACCAGCGCCCGGTCGCGCATCGCACGCGGTGTCACCCCGGTGGCCGCCTCGATCAGCCGCTCCGTCTCTGCAGGTGACAGGGCGCGCGGAAGCGTGCGCGGTCTCTTCGGTAGCACGAGCTCGGCAGCCGGGTTGTCGGGACGGCGGCCCAGGAGCACGAGCTGGCGGAAGAACGACCTCGCCGCCGCCGAACGCCTTGCGATCGTCGTGGCCGCCAACCCGTCGGCGCGCATCTGCGCGATCCAGCGCTCGAGGTCGGCAGTCTCGGCGTCGGCGATTGCGCCGCCGCGGAACGACGCGAACGAGATCAGGTCGCGCCGGTAGGCATCGACTGTCCGCGGCGAGCGTTGCGCCGCCAGTAGGAGAAGGAAGCTCTCGAGGTCGGGGTCTGAGATCGGCACGAGGAGGTCGTGGCGGCTGCGAGACGGGTTTCTCCGACGCCGCCGTCCTTCCTTCGTCATGAGCGCGGATGGGAACGGTCGTAGACGCGCCGGAGCCGTTTCGCGTCGACGTGGCTGTAGATCTGCGTGGTCGAGAGCGAGGCGTGGCCGAGGAGCTCCTGGATCGTCCGCAGGTCGGCTCCGCCCTCGAGGAGATGCGTCGCGTAGGCGTGACGCAGCCGGTGCGGATTCGGGACAAGACGCCGCAACGTGCTCGTGTCGAGTCGCTTTCCGTGCGCCGAGAGGAACACGGCGTCGTTCGCTCCGCGGGCCAGGGCCGGTCGTCCGTCTCGAAGGAAACGGGCGAGGCGGTGCGCCGCCTCTTCGCCGAGAGGCACAACACGCTCCTTGCCTCCTTTGCCGCGGACGTGGACGGCCTCCTGTTCGAAGTCGACGTCTCGAAGATCGAGTGCGACGGCTTCGGCGCTCCGTAGCCCGCACGAGTAGACGAGCTCGACGAGCGCGGCGTTCCGCAAGGCGAGCGGATCGGTGCCGCCGACCGCGTCGACGAGCGTCTCCACCTCCTGAACCTTCGGCGCCTCAGGGAGACGCCGTCCACGGCGCGGCGCGAGGGCCGCGACCGGCACCTTCCCCGGGCCGAGCGCGAAGCGCAGAAATGACCGGACGCTCGCCAGCCGTCGGACGATCGTCGCTGGCGCGAGACGCCGCCGATCACGACCGAGCTCCGTCGTGTACTCGGCGAGCGCTCGCGTGTCGACACGCTCGAGATCGAGGCCGGCCTCTTCGAGCCAGCGCGCGAAGTCGCGCAGGTCGAAGCCGTACGCGCGCCGGGTAGACTCGGCCAGACCGGGGCTCGCGAGAAAGCGGTCGATCGCAGCGAAGACGTCCACGGCCACCGATTTCGCCTCGCCGCCGCCGTCGCCTGCTCATACGCGTCCTAGTCGGCTGCGGCTCCCGCCCGGCGGAGCCGGGCTCCGCCGCAGCCTGACGCCGCTCGCGGCCCCCGGCTGTCCGGGCCCGTACCCAAGGATCTCTATCCTCCGGCCGGGCACCGCGAGCGGCGCCCGAGGACCGCGCGTGAACGTGAGAATCAACATACGACGTCAGCGGCGCCGACGAAACCTTCTGATCGGTCTCCTGGCCGTGGTGGGCGCGGGCGTCGCCACCGAGTCCGTTGCAGACCCTCTCCACCTTGCGGGGCACTCCCAGGCGGCGCTCCAGCGTGGAAAGGTCTCTCTCGTCGGCGACTCGCTCAATGTCGGTGTCGAGCCGTACCTCGAGGACGCCCTCGCGGGGTGGACGATCGAGACGGACGACGCGTCGGCCGCTCGACCGAGACCGGCGTCGAGCGCCTGCACGAGAAAGGCGCAGCACTCGGGCGCTACGTCGTCGTCAGCCTCGGCACGAACGATCCGCGCGACGCCGTGGACGCGTTTCGCGACGATGTTGCGCAGGTGATGCGGATCGCGGGCACCCGCTGCGTGCTGTGGGCGACGATTCGTCGCGACGGTGACGCCTATGCGCCCTTCAACGACGTCCTCCGGGCGGAGGCGGCTGCCAACCGCAACCTCCGCCTGGTCGAATGGACGTCGATGCTCGACGCGCATCCCGACTGGCTGTCCGGGGACGGCATCCACGCCACCGCCGACGGCTACCGCGCCCGGGCGGCCGCGATCGTGACCGCGATGCGCGGATGCCCCCGTGCCCCATGACGATCGTCGCGCTGGAGTCCGGAGCGGGGGCTCGCTGGAGCAACGGACGGGCTGAGCACGCTGCGGTGCTCGTCAACGGAGGCACAGCCCGTCCGCTGCCGGGCACCTGGAGCGCGACGAGCGAGTTGCTCGCGCGCGAGCTGTCGCCGCGCTTTCCAGCCATCCGGTTCATCGAGGTGTGCTACCGGATCAAGTCCTGGAAGGCCCTCGACTGGTGCATGGAGGACGCGGCGGCTGCTGTCGACGTCGCGGTTGCCGAAGGTGCCGCGCACTGTTTGCTGATCGGGTTCTCGATGGGCGGTGCTGTCTCGATCGGGGTCGCCGGCCACGAGGCGGTCAGCGGCGTTCTCGGGTTGTCGCCGTGGATACCTGCGCGTCTCTCGCTCGAGGGTCTGGCGGGGCGGCGCCTCGACGTTCTCCAGGGCGCGCTCGACCGGGCGCTGCCGGGAATCCCGGGGATCAGCCCCGCGAGCTCGCGCGCTGGCTTCGAGCGCGCTCGCGCGCTGGGCGTCGAGGGCTCCTACGAGCTCGTTCGTGGAGGCTTCCACGGATGTGCCGTACGTACGCCCTCCGGCGGTCTCCTCCGTCTGCCGCGCTGGCGTGCCTGGGTCGACGGCGTAGCCGCCGTGCTCGAGCGGTTTCAGGCTTCTGAGAGCCGCCTCCGCGCGAGCTGACGTGCGTCGGGCAGCTTCACGTCCCAGGCGAGGCCGATCTTCTCGAGCGCCCGGATCGTCCACCAGGAGACGTCGAGCTGCAGCCGGTCGAGACCATGGCGCGCGGAGCTGGGGAACGCGTGATGGTTGTTGTGCCAGCCCTCGCCCATCGTCAGAAGCGCGATCACCCAATTGTTCCGGCTCTCGTCGCGCGACCGGTACGCCCGCTGCCCGAACATGTGGCAAATCGAATTGACGCTGAAGGTGGCGTGCTGGTAGGCGAAGACCCGCACGAGCCCGCCCCACACGAGCGCCTCGAGACCGACGGCCCAGCTCATGCCGCCGGCGAAGTAACCGACGACGAAAGGAAGCCCGAACGTGACTACGACCCACAACAGGTAGAGCCTGTCGATCCGCCGGATCAGTCGATCCTCGTAGAGATCGCGTCCGTACTGCCAGCCGCGCTCCATGCCTTTGAGCGTGAACAGCCAGCCGACGTGCGCGTGGGCGAATCCCTTCACCGCTCCCAAGACGCCGTGGCCGTGACCGGCGTGCGGTGAGTGCGGGTCGCCGTCGACGTCGGATAGGGCGTGGTGCTTGCGGTGGTCGGTGACCCACTGCGTCACCGGGCCTTGCATCGCCATCGAACCGAGGATCGCGAACGTGCCGCGGAGCCAGGCCGTCGTCTCGAAGCTCTTGTGCGTGAAGAGGCGATGGAAGCCGACGGAGTTCCCGAGCGCGGCGGCGATGTAGAGGACGACGAAGAGCACGACGTCGACCCACGAGAGCGCGACACCCCAGAGCAGTCCGATGGCTGAGAGCAGCCCGAGAGGAGGAATTCCGACGGCGAGCAGCGTCACGACCTGGCTGGCTCTGCTCGTGCGCTCTCGAACCGTTGCGATCGCGGCGTCCGTCAAGATCCGAACCGGGTAATCGGGGTGCGACGAATCAGGGCTGGATGAAGGTAGCGGTCGTGGGCACCGGAGTCGCCGGGCTGGGCGCAGCCTACGTGCTTTCACGTCTACACGACGTCGAGCTCTTCGAGGCGAACTCATACCCGGGCGGCCACGTCAACACGGTCGGCGTTGGTTCGCGCGCCCTCGACACCGGGTTCATCGTCCACAACGAGCAGAACTATCCGAACCTGACCCGGCTCTTCGGCGAGCTCGGGATCGCCACGCAAGAGTCCGAGATGTCCTTCTCCGTCTCGTGCGGTTGTGGTCTCTCGTGGTCGAGCCGCCGCCCGTTGAGCTGTGGGCCCGCGCTGCTGCGGGAGGTCGTGCGCTTTCTCCGCCGTGCACGGAGCGAGGACGGCCGCGGGCGGACGCTCGCCGAGTACGTTGGCGACCACGGCTACTCGAGCGGCTTCCGGCGCCACTATCTCGTCCCGATGACGGCTGCGCTCTGGTCGACGGCGCCGGCGCGAGCGCTCGACTTCCCTGCGGAGACGCTCATCCGCTTCCTGAGCCAGCACGGAATGCTGGGGTGGCGGCGGCACGGGTGGCGCACCGTCTCCGGCGGCAGCGGCACGTACGTTGCCGCCGCGCTCGAGCGCATCGGCGGACGCCTCCATCTCGGGCTGCCGGTGCGGTCGGTGCGGCGCTCGGGTGCGGGCGCCGAGCTGCGTACGGACGACGGCGAGACGTGGACCTTCGACGGCGTCGTCGTCGCCACCAGCGCTCCCCGCGCCCTCGCCATGCTCGAGGATGCCTCCGAGGCCGAGCGCGGGCTGCTGTCCGTGTTTCGCACGACGACGAACGAAGCGGTCCTGCACACGGACGAGCGTCTTCTGCCCCGGCGTCAAAGCCATCGATCGTCCTGGAACGTGGGCGTGCCGGTCTGCGGCGACGGCGCCGGCGCGCCGACGATGACCTACTACCTCGACCGTCTGCAGAAGCTCGACGGCCAGGAGCGGTTCTGCGTGACGCTCAACCGCACCGAGGAGATCCATCCGGCCAGGATCATCAGCGTGATCAGCTACGAGCATCCGCAGATGACGTTCGAGAGCGTCGCAGCGCAGAGCCGGCTGCACGTGCTCAACGAGCGCGGACGCGCGTTCGCAGGCGCGTGGCAGGGTTATGGCTTCCACGAGGACGGGCTCGCGTCAGGGTTGCGCGCAGCCGAGGTGTTCGGAGCGCGCTGGTGAACTCCGCTCTGTACGTCGGCACGGTGATGCACGCGCGGCGGGCGCCGCGTGACAACGTGTTTCGCTACCCCGTCTACCAGTGGCTGGTCGACCCTGACGAGTTGCCGGAGCTCGACCGGCGCTTCCGCCTGTTCGGCTGGAACCGGCGTGCCGTCACTACGTGGCACGACCGCGATCACATCGACATCCCCGCCTACCTGCGCGCAAACGGGATCGAGCTCGGTGAGGGCGGCCGTTTCCTCTGCTTGACCAACCTGCGGGTGCTCGGGTACGTGTTCAACCCGGTCTCGTTCTGGTGGTGCTACCGCGGCGAGGGCGAGCTCGCCTGCATCGTCGCCGAGATCAACAACACGTTCGGGGAGCGGCTTCCGTACCTGCTCTCGCCGCCGAACCAGGTCTCGAACGGGCGCCAGCGCGTCTACGGGACGGACAAGCGGATCCACGTCTCTCCCTTCATGCCGATGGACCAGAGCTACACGTGGTACTTCTCCGAGCCCGCGGACCGCCTGTACGTGCGGATCGACGTCCACGAAGAGGGTGTCCGCCCCTTTCACGCGACGCTCGTTGCACGCCGCGTCGAGCTGACGACGGCGTCCCTGCGGGCGGCGCTCGTCCGCTACCCGCTGATGCCGGCCAGGGTGATCTCGCTCATCCACCTCCAGGCCGCCCGGCTGGCGCTCAAGCGCGTTCCGCCTTTCGCCAAGCCCCCCTTCGTTCCGGGTCGTGGGACGGTCAAGCCGTGACCGTGACCGGAGGCCTCGCACGAAGGATCGTGTTCAAGGCCCTCGGCGGGCTTCGGGGCGGGGAGGTCGTTCTCCGCTACCCGGACGGCCGCGGCCGCCGGTTCGGTGACGGGGTGGGTCCACGGGTGATCGTCGACCTGCGGCGCCCTGACGATTTCTGGCGGAAGCTTGCGCACCGGACGCGGGTCGGCTTCGGCGCGTCGTACGTCGACGGCGACTGGGATGCCGACGACCTCGTCGTGCTTTTCGAGCTGCTCTCGCGCAATCTCGACCGGCTCGCCGCCAATGGCTGGGTGGCGCGTCTCCACCGCGTGCAGAGACTCCGTCCCGATCGTTCGCCGCGGCAGACGCTCGACGCGGCACGTCAGTCGATCCATGCCCATTACGACCTCGGCAACGACCTCTTCCGGCTCATGCTCGACCCGACCATGACCTACTCGTGCGCGTACTGGGAGCGTCCGGAGATGACCCTGGAAGAGGCGCAGATCGCGAAGCTCCGGGCTGTCTGCGACAAGCTCCACCTCGGTCCGGACGACCACGTCCTCGAGATCGGCTGCGGCTGGGGCGGGTTCGCGATGTACGCCGCCGAGCAACACGGCTGCCGCGTCACCGGCATCACCATCTCGAGGGAGCAAGCCGAGCTCGCCCGCGGGCGCGTTCACAGGGCCGGGCTCGAGGAGCTGGTGGAGATTCGCGAGCAGGACTACCGGCAGGTCGAGGGGAGCTTCTCGCGCATCGTCTCGATCGAGATGCTCGAGGCGATCGGCCTGGCGGAGCACGAGACGTACTTCACCTCCGTCGACAGGCTCCTGGCGCCGGGCGGCATCGCCCTGATCCAGACGATTGCCGTGCCGGACGAGCGGTTCGACCGCTACCGCCGGTCTCCAGACTGGATCCAGCAGTACGTCTTCCCCGGCTCGCTCATCCCGTCGCTGCACGCGATCTCGACCGCGCTGGCCCGGAGCCGGTTGATGATCGTGGGGCTCGAGGAGATCGGCGTCGGCTACGCGGACACGATCGGAGCCTGGCGGGCGAACATCGACGCGAGCATCGACCGGGTGCGGGCACTCGGCTACGACGAGCGCTTCCTTCGCATCTGGCGCTTCTACCTCTCCTACTGCGAGGCCGCTTTTCGCGTTCGCCACCTGCGCGACATGCAGCTCGTGCTCTCGCGGGCGCTCAACGACGCCCTACCTCGTTACCCCAGAGAACGCCTGACGTTCTAGGAGATCGTCCGCACTAATACACGTACACGGGTGTTCCCTCGATCGCGAATGAGTAGACGCGCGGTGCCTCGGGCGCGGGGAGCCGGATGCAACCGTGTGAGGCCGGGTAAGCGGGGACGTAGGGATAGGCGTGCATCGCAAAGCCGCCGTCGAAATACGACGCCCACGGCATCCACACCTTGAACGGCACCGACCAGGAGAGCAGCTCCTTGCGATAGACGCGAAACGTTCCGGCCGGTGTTCGGCCGCCGACACCGGTCGACGTGTGCACGGCGCGGACGACACGCCCGTTCTCGACGAGCAAGACGACACCCAGATCGCGGTATACCTCGATGAGCCTCCCGGGATAGGTGCGTCGCGGCGTCGGGCGCGACGCACGCAGGACGCGGGCGAGGGACACGGGTGTGAGCGCCCCGTCGCGGTCGAGGCCGTTCCACGCCTCGAACGCGGTCAGGGCCTGAGACGTGGCGTAGTCGAGCTCCCCCGTCACCTCGTTCGGGTCGAGCCAGCCGGCTGCGGCGAGGAAGGTCTGGGCAAGGCGGACCTGAGCCGGGTCGTCGACGTCGCCGGGAGCGATCTTCAGCGACAGCGGGAAGGCGGCGGCAGGGGCGAGCTCGCCGATGTCCCACGTGCCCCGGGAGTCCGGGTGCCAGCGGAGCACGAGATCGGGGTACTGGTCGAGCAGCTGACCCGAGACGGATAACCGGAAGCGGTGGATCCCGGGGAACTGGGAGAGCGTGCGCCCGAGCTGGAGAATCCGCAGGCTGATCCTCGCCGCAGACGCCGGCGCCGGGCCGTCAGCGGTCTGGAGCAGGAATCGCCGGTCGAGCTGGATCGTCACGAGCGACCCTTGACGGCGGAGCCCGAGGAGCCGCGTACCGCGCACGAACGCCGTGCGCGCCCCGTCGCGTGCCTCGGCGCGCGTCGGTCCCGCGAGCAGTGCCCGGAGCGTGGTCTGCAGGAGGGGGCGTTCCCGTCCACGGCACGAACGCCGTAGCGAAGCTGGTCACCCTGGGGAAACCACGTCCGCACGACCGTTGCCGCGTTCGCCGACGACGCGAGCGCGAGAACGACGATCGTGATGACTGCACCGCGCATCGGGATCACGGATGTTCGACAACTGTCCACGCGAGCCTCTTCTCGGCTCGGAGCCTCGTCAACATGAGGAGGTGCATCATCGCCACTCACGGGCATACACGGTGCTTCGACAGGCAACGCGTCTCGTCGTTCGCGTCCTCTACCGTCTGGACGTTCGGCACCCCGAGCGCTTCCCGGCGCACGGGCCGGTGATCGTGGTCGCGAACCACGAGTCGGTCCTCGACCCGTTCGTGCTCGGCTGTGCGATCGAGCGTCCGCTGCGCTTCGGAGAGCCGATCCTCGTCGAGCCCGGCGCGGTGACCTTCGCGGCCGCCCGCACGCTCACCGAGCGCCTGCGCTCTGCCGTCGACGATCTACCGGAACGCGCGACGACCTGAGCCGCCGCGCGACAGGCACGATTAGTGAGACGTGCCGGGTCATCGCTCTCAGTGGTTCGGGCCGGGCGAGAAGCCTGAGCGCCCGGCCGACAAGGCCGTGCGCAGGGCGAACCTGCGCCGGATCGCGCGCCTGTTCCGTCCGTACCGTGTCCGTCTCGCGGCAGTCTGCGCGTTGATCCTGGTCTCGGCCGCAGCCGGCGTCGTCTCGCCGTTCCTGCTCCGGCACGTCCTGGACAACGCGATCCCGCAGCACCGGACCGGGCTGCTGACCGCGCTCGTCGGCGGCATGATCGCGATCTCGGTCGTCACGGGCGTGCTCGGAGTCGTCCAGACTCTCCACTCGAACAAGGTCGGCCAGCGCGTGATGCACGACCTCCGCACTGCCGTCTACCGCCATCTGCAGCGGCTGTCGCTCGCCTTCTTCACCCGCACCCGGACCGGCGAGGTGCAGAGCCGCATCGCGAACGACATCGGCGGCGTCGACGACGTCGTCACCTCCACCGCGACCTCGGTCGTCTCGAACGTGACCACGGTGCTTGCCACGATCGTGGCGATGCTTCTGCTGGACTGGCGTCTCGCCGTTTTCGCGCTCGCGCTGCTGCCGCTCTTCGTGTACATGACGCGGCACGTCGGGGAGCAGAGGCGCAAGGTGACGACCGTCCGTCAGGGCGCGATGGCGGACATCTCGTCGCTCGTGCAGGAGTCGCTGTCGGTGTCCGGGATCCTGCTCGGGAAGACGATGGGCAGGTCGGGCGAGCTCGCCGAGCGTTTCGAGGGGGAGTCGGCGCGGCTGGCAGATCTCGAGGTCCGCAGCCGGATGACCGGGCGCTGGATGATGGCGTCGATCCAGACCACGTTCGCGGTGATGCCGGCACTCGTCTACTGGTTCGGGGGATACCTGCTGGCGCACGGCAGCTCGTCGATCTCGATCGGGACGCTGGTCGCCTTCACGACCCTCCAGACGAGGCTGTTCTTCCCGATCGGGAGCCTACTCGGCGTGCAGGTCGAGGTGCAGAGCTCGCTTGCGCTCTTCGACCGGATCTTCGAGTACCTCGATCTCGACGTCGACATCGAGGAGGGCACGCGGATGCTCGAGCGCCCCCTGGGCGAGGTGGCGCTCGACAGAGTCTGGTTTCGCTACGACGACGCCTCGTGGACGCTCGAGGACGTCTCGTTCGAGGTGCCGGCGGGCTCCAAGACTGCGATCGTGGGAGAGACCGGTTCCGGCAAGACGACGATTGCGTATCTCGTGTCGCGTCTCTACGACGCGACCGAAGGAGTCGTCTCGATTGACGGCATCGACGTGCGTGAGCTCACCTTCGCGTCGCTGACGGAGGCCGTGGGCGTCGTCTCGCAGGAGACGTATCTGTTCCACGCGTCGGTCCGCGAGAACCTGCGTTTCGCGAAGCCGGATGCGACCGACGGCGAGGTCGAAGAGGCGGCGCGGGCGGCACAGATCCACGAGCTGATCGCGACGCTGCCGGAGGGCTACGACACGGTCGTCGGCGAGCGCGGCTACCGGTTCTCCGGCGGCGAGAAGCAGCGGATCGCGATCGCGCGGACGATCCTGCGCAATCCGCCGATCCTCGTGCTCGACGAGGCGACCTCGTCGCTCGACACACAGACAGAGCGCCTCGTCCAGGAGGCGCTCGAGCGGCTCGCCGAGGGGCGCACGACGATCGCCATCGCGCACCGGCTCTCGACCGTGCGCGACTCGGACCAGATCGTGGTGCTCGACCGTGGCCGCGTCGTCGAGCAGGGCACCCACGAGGAGCTCCTCGCGCTCGGCGGGCGTTACGCGTCGCTTGTGGAACGCGACGCCCAGGTGGTCGACGTCTTTTAGATTCTCCGTCTAGCATTGCCGCGGCTCGTTGAGCCGAGCCGCCGAGCGAGAGATGACGACGACGCCCTTACGGGACAGCGCGGACCTCCAGGCGCACGGCATCGCTGCCGCCGGCACGGTGCACTGGAATCCCACCACGTCGCTGCTCTACACGCACGCGCTCGTTCGCGGAGACGGGCAGCTGGCGGAGGGCGGGCCGCTGGTCGTCGACACCGGTCTGCACACGGGGCGCTCTCCGCGTGACAAGTTCGTCGTGCGCGAGCCGGGCTCGGAGAACAGGATCTGGTGGGGGCCGGTCAACCAGGCGCTCACCGAGGACAGCTTCGAGGGGCTGCGCGCGAAGGTCGTCGAGTATCTGGAGCAGCGCGATCTCTACGTCGTCAACGCATTCGCCGGCGCCGACCCGGCGCACCGTCTCGGTGTCCGCGTCGTCACCGCGAGCCCCTGGCACGCGCTCTTCGCGAAGACACTGTTCATCGAGCCGGGTGCGGGAGAGCTGGAGCGCCACGCGCCCCAGGCGCTGGTGTTGCACGCCCCGGAGGTGCGCGCCGACCCGGAAGCGGACGGCACGCGGACCACCACCTTCGTCGTCCTCCATCCGTCTCGCGCGGAGGTCCTGATCGGCGGGACGTTCTACGCCGGCGAGATCAAGAAGTCGATCTTCACGGTGATGAACGACCGGCTCCCGCTCGACGGCGTCCTGCCCATGCACTGCTCGGCGAACGTCGGCGAGGATGGCCGGGTCGCTGTCTTCTTCGGGCTCTCGGGCACCGGCAAGACGACGCTCTCTGCGGATCCGGAGCGCTCGCTCATCGGCGACGACGAGCACGGCTGGGGAGCGGAAGGAGTGTTCAACATCGAGGGTGGCTGCTACGCGAAGGTGATCAGGCTCTCCGCCGAGGCCGAGCCGGACATCTTCCGCACAACGCACACGTTCGGAACGGTGCTCGAGAACGTCGTCGTCGACGAGCGCGGCGTCCTCCAGCTCGACGACGACTCGAAGACCGAGAACACACGCGCTGCCTACAAGCTCGAGCAGATCGGCCACGCGCTGGCCGAGAAGCGGGCTGGTCACCCCAGTGCGGTCGTCTTCCTCACGGCGGATGCGTTCGGAATCCTGCCGCCGATCGCGAGGTTGAGCCGCGACCAGGCGCTGTACTGGTTCCTCTCGGGCTTCACGGCGAAGCTGGCGGGGACGGAGATCGGAGTCAAGGAGCCCCAGCCGACGTTCTCGACCTGCTTCGGCGCGCCGTTCCTGCCGCAGCCGCCGGGCGTGTACGCGCGCATGCTCGGCGAGAAGCTCGACACCTACGGGGCGACGGTGTGGCTCGTCAACACCGGCTGGACCGGCGGTCCCTACGGAGAGGGCAGGCGGATGCCGATCGCCGCCACCCGCGCGCTCCTCCGCTCGGCCCTCTCGGGCGATCTCGAAGGCGTCGACTACCGGGTCGACGAGCTCTTCGGCTTCGAGGTGCCCGTGGCCGTCCCCGGGGTCGAGCAGAGCCTGCTCGACCCGCGCGCGACGTGGCGCGACGCGGCGCGTTACGACGCCAAGGCGCGAGAGCTGGCCGACATGTTTCGCGAGAACTTCACCGCGTTCGCGGCCCAGGTGGGGCCCGAGATCGTCGCTGCGGGACCCCGACCTGCGGAAAATCAAATCAGGTAGCGTCCTCGATCGTGACCGTGAGGCACGACGTGCTCGTCGTGGGTGCGGGGTGCGCAGGCATGCGTGCCGCAATCGAGGCATTCGACACCGGAGTGGACGTCGCGATCGTCTCCAAGCTCCATCCCACGAGAAGCCACTCCGGTGCCGCAGAGGGAGGCATCAACGCCGCTCTGGGCAATGCCTCCGAGGACGATCCGGAGACGCACGCGTTCGACACCGTCAAGGGGTCGGACTATCTCGGCGACCAGGACGCGATCCAGTTGCTCTGCGACGAGGCTCCGGCCGACGTCTACCAGTTGGAGAACTGGGGTGCGGTGTTCTCGCGCACCGAGGACGGTCGCATCGCGCAGCGGCCGTTCGGCGCAGCCGGCGCCCCCAGGACGGCATATGCCGCCGACATCACCGGGCACGTGCTCCTCCAGGTGCTCTACGAGCAGCTGATGCGGAGGGACATCCCCGTGTACGAGGAGTACTTCGCCTGGCGGCTCGTGATCGACGACGGCCGCTGCCAGGGGGTCATCTGCTGGAACCTCCTGGACGGCGGCCTCGAGGCGATCGAGGCGAAGACGACGATCCTCGCCACCGGTGGGGCCGGAAAGCTCTATGTCGGCACGACGAACGCCTACTCCTGCACGGGGGACGGGATGGCGATGGCACTTCGCGCCGGCGTCGCGCTGAAGGACATGGAGATGATGCAGTTCCACCCGACAACGCTCGCGCCGACCGGCGTCCTCATCACCGAGGGCTGTCGCGGCGAGGGCGCGTACCTGCTCAACTCCGAGAACGATCGCTTCCTCAAGAGGTATGCGCCGAATGCGATGGAGCTCGCGAGCCGCGACGTCATCTCGCGAGCCGAGCAGACCGAGATCGACGAGGGGAGAGGGATCGACGGCAACGTGCTGCTCGACCTCCGGCACCTCGGCGCCGAGAAGATCCTCGAGCGCCTGCACGGGACACGGGAGCTGTCGCTGGTGTTCGCCGGCGTCGATCCGATCTACGACCCGATCCCGGTGCGGCCGGGCGCCCACTACCACATGGGCGGCGTCGACACGGACGTCTGGGGCCGGACGTCGGTGGAGGGGCTCTACGCCGCCGGCGAAGTGGCCTGCGTCTCGGTGCACGGCGCCAACCGCCTGGGCGGCAACGCGTTGATGGAGACGATCACCTACGGGAAGCGCGCCGGCCGCGCCGCCGCCGAGTGGGCGCACGCGAACACCACGGTGGAGGTGCCGGCGGGCGCGGTCTCCGACGCGGAGCGCGATTTGAAGGAGCTGCTCGATCGCGAGCGTGGCGAACGGCCCTGGTCGATCCGCGACGAGCTCGCCGGCACGATGCACGAGAACTTCGGCGTCTTCCGCCGCGAGGACCAGATGATCGAGCAGGGCAGGATCGTGGAAGGGCTCCGTGAGCGCTACGAGCACGTCGTCGTCGAGGACAAGGGTCGCGTGTTCAACTCCGACCTGACGCAGGCGCTCGAGCTCGGCTTTCTACTGGAGCTCGCGCAGTGCATGGTCGTGGCCGGCATCGCGCGGAAGGAGAGCCGCGGCGCGCACGCGCGCCCGCACGACTTCCCGACCCGTGACGACGAGAACTTCATGAAGCACACGCTCGTCAGCTGGACGGACGGGGCGCCCGAGCTCGACTGGCGGCCGGTGACCGTGACGAAATGGCAGCCGCAGGAGAGGAAGTACTGATGGGGACAGACGCGACAGCGCACAAGCCCGAGCAGACGATGGAGGTTGCGCTCAAGATCTGGCGGTTCAACGCCCGGACAGGTGAGCGTGCGCTGGAGACCTTCGAAGTCGAGGCGCCCGAGTGGGCGACGCTGCTCGACGTCCTCGACATCGTCAAGGACCGGCACGACGGCACGCTCGCCTACCGTAAGAGCTGCCGGATGATGATCTGCGGCTCGTGCGGGATGCGGATGGACGGCGGTGCCGTCCTCGCGTGCAGGACGCGCATGTACGAGATCGCGAAGGCGGGCCACGTCCCCGTGATCTCGGCGATGGGGAACCTGCCGATCGTCAAGGACCTCGTCGTGGACATGAACCCCTTCTGGAGCAAGATGCGGGCGATGAAGCCGTGGCTGCAGCCCGGCTATCAGCAGCCGCCGGACGGAAAGGAGTTCCTCGTCTCCCAGGAGCGGGTCAACGTCATCCACAAGGAAGCCCTGTGCATCAACTGCGGCTGCTGTGTCTCGGAGTGCAACGCGTGGGAGTCGGCCCCCGAGTTCCTCGGGCCCGCCGCGCTCGCGAAGGGGATGCGCTTCGTCGGCGACGCGCGCGACCAGTCGACGGTCGAGCGGCTCGAGGAGTACAGCGGCGAGCACGGGATCTGGGAGTGCACGCGCTGCTACTTCTGCCAGGAGCGCTGCCCCAAGGGCGTCGACCCACGGGACGCGATCGCGAAGCTCGGCGCCGAGGCGGTCAAGCACGGCGTCGACCGCGACATGGGCGCCAGGCACGCGCGCTGGTTCGTGACGTCGGCCAAGACGACCGGCTGGCTGCGCGAGACCGAGCTCGTGCCGAAGACGCAGGGAGTCGTCTCCTCGATCAAGGAGATGAAGTTCGCGATGGGGCTGCTCAAGCATGGGAAGGTGCCGCCGCCCATCCCCCCGCATGTCGCAGCCGAGGTCAGCGAGTCTAGGGCGCTCTACGACCGGGTCAAGCAGCAGGGCCGTGACGGGGCACTCGGCATCGTCCAGGGCGAGCACGCGCTCGAGCGCATCGAGTTCCACAACAAGAGCAAGG
>JACXTT010005140.1_pt1 | contig 19121 bp, 21 predicted proteins | sample 9270951 | NCBI WGS metagenome assembly JACXTT01 (sample SAMN15532306, study PRJNA645909) | rock metagenome | isolation source: weathered quartz diorite | place: Puerto Rico | collected 2017-06-21 | reverse complement strand
CCAAGTATGAAATACCGCCCTCTGAAAATGCGTAACGAGGGCGGTAACAGTTAGCGGCGACTTTTTGCGCGGTTTGGGATCATCCGAGGCTTCAGCCCGGCCGCATCCAGCCTCTCCAGCGCCACCGCGGCGTAGACCGGCGTCACCTCGAAGGCCCGGCCCCGATAGCCGAGTTTGGCTGCAGCCAGCAGCGTTGTACCCGAGCCACAGAACGGATCGACTATCACCCCGCCAGGCACGATCGAGATGAGCCACTCCATCACCGCAATGGGCTTCTGGGTGAGGTGCTTCTTATCGGAATCGACGCTGCACCGGAAACACCCTGGCTTCGCTCCTCCCGTGTACCTCGCCTTCAGGTGTCCGTTGGTCCCCCAGACGGCGAACTCACACTGCGTCCTGAAATAACCCAGATGGGCCATTCGGGCTCCGTCTGTCTTGTCCCAAGAGTTGATGCCTCGCCAGACCCATCCTGCCGCCTGAATCGCGTCGGTGATGGTGGGCAATTGCCGCCAGTCGCTGAACACGATCGCGTAGGCCTCTTCGGAGGCTATCTTCCGGACGTCGCTCAACCACTCGACACACCAGCGATACCAAGAGCGCTGGTCCCTCTGATCCCCCGGAAACTCCGGGTAGTATTTCACCGTCCCAGACTGCTGATACTTACTGGTCACAGACTTACTTCTGGAGGCCGAGCTGGTCCCTCCCGAAGCATAGGGCGGATCCGCAACCAGCCCATTGATCGCATCCGTACCCATCAGGCGCCTGGCCAAGTCGCGATCCAGACAATCCCCAATCGCGAGCTTCTGTTCATCCGCCTCCCACACCTGGCCGTATTCCGGCCTCCACTTCTCTACAAGGGCCTCAAAGGCCTGTTTATTTGCCATCCTAGTCTACTTTCCTGACGCCGACTGGATCTTTTCGAATCCGACCGGTGTCTTGAGTTTCAGCGGACACCCCGCTGTCACAGTAGTTGACAAAAAAAGGGCGGCAAGGCACTACAGCCGGCCGCCCCGATTTCAAAAAAGAAGAGCTAATTCCCGCTGTCGTCGGCATCCAGCGCCGCTTGCATGAACGGCCGGATCTTTGCATCGAGCGCCGCCGTGATGTCCGGGTTGGCCGAGAGCAGTGCCTCGAACGGCGACTTGCCCATCAAACTCATCGTGCCCGGACCACCATTGAAGGCCGGATTCTTGTAGCTCGCAGCGAACACATTCACCAGCCACCCCGAGGGAGTGGTAGCCCTGCGCGCCAACTCCAAAATCTGCCCCACATTCTGCTCGGCCAGGAACTCATGCGGGAAGTCGATGTAGTAGTTCATGCCGAGGTCCGCTGGAAAGGATTTGTCCTGAAGGAACTCGTGCGCCTCCATCTCGGTTGCGCCGACTGGGCCGCCGCCGAGCTCGGCCTGGCGAAGCAGCACGCGCGTGACCGGCATGCCGATCAACGCGACCGCCTTAGATACTGCCGTGACGGCCGCAAGTACGGTCTTATCGGTCACTTCACCGGGCACGAAGGCCTGATATCGGATAGTATTCTTCTTCGTCATATTCTCCTCTTGGTTCGGTTTCTTGGTTAAGCCGCGGGATTAGCCGACGGCTCTTGAGTCTGGATGGGAAGTGGCTGCGGCTCAGGCGGCACGGGCTCCATTCCCAGTCCATTTGGTTGCAACCTCCAGGGACCCGGCAGCCCGTTTTGTGCGCAGATCATAGCCAGCGCTCCATTCAGCCGTTGCTCAATCTGGGTACGCTGTGTCAGGCACTCGGCCACAAACTTCGCTTCTTTCTCGGATAGCTTGTACTGCTCCATTTACGTAATGCTCCCTGTAACTGTCGGTTGGATGCTAGCCATATAGGCTGCTTGAGCCGCTGCAAGATCGTCCTTGCACGTCTGGATTGCTGTCGAAGGAAAGGCTTCAAGAGCCCGCCTCAAAACATGTTCGGCAAACAGTCTCGCCGCCATTTCTCCTGTGCTTGTGTACAACAGCCCCCCGCCAGGGGCCTGAATCGTCCCTCGAAGCGAGTCGAGCGCTTCCTTCTCATTCGTCGTAAGTGTGATCGAGAGCGTGGGCATGGTAACCGTTCCTTCTAGTTCAGAATTGGCATGAAGCCTATGTATCCGGAGGCGTCGTAAACGTACAAAATCTTTGAAAGGGTGTATGCTCCCATTGCTGATCCGCCGCCTGCGGCCACGTTGTTGGTCAATCGGAGTAACCCAACTCGTACCTCTGTAGCGGCGACGTACTGACTTGAGCCGGTCATATTGATGGATGCCCCAGACCCGCCGTTTGAGAGCGTCGTTGGCGATAGCGTGAAGCCGACGTTTGACGCGTTGAGAACGTGTAGGCCGGTTCCGAAGACGAGCCCGGAGGCGTCCAGCGCAATCTTTGCGGATGAGGCAGCCGCTACGATGTAGCCATTTGAGACTTGGGCAAATAGCGATCCGTTCGTGGTGCTGTTGACTTCCAAGAATCCCGAGCTGATCTTCACCACCGATGAGTTGAAGGAGTTCGTCACCTTGACCCCATCCGTGGTGTTGATGTTCACCGTGAAACCAGAGCCTGTAACCGTGATGACGGGGGATGTCATCTGCACGCTCGCCATCACCGTTCCGGCTATAATCTTGCTCGCTGAAACCGATCCAATTTGGCTATCGCCCCACTGGCCCACCAGGGTCACAGTCGTAGCATTCAGGGTGCCCAAGGACCCCGAAAAGCTATTGATATTGAGTGCCGCCGCCTGGCTGACACTCAAAGTCCCGTTAAGCCAACTGACGTTGACAGCAGCGGCCTGCGAAGTAGAGAGCGACCCGGCAAACTGCGAAACCTGAACATGGGTGATGACGCCTGCGTTGATCTGGCCAATGATGGTGGGAGCATTAACAGATAGTATGTCCCCGCCTACCAGTTTTCCAGTGATGGTGTCGGAGGCCGTCTGCGCTGTCCAAACATTGCTCAAGTTCTTATAAAGCGTCGAATTGCCAAGATTCAAAACAACCGTATTGATCGGATAAGCGGCATTCGGAAGGCCGGGAAGCGAGGCGACTCTGGTGATGGGCCTCATCGTATCGGCGAACTTGGTGAGATCGTCCAGGATACCCGCTGCCAGCTGGGCAGTAACAATGACCCCGGAAAACTGAGTGATCTGGAGCGCACTTGCCTGGGCCGCACTGAGAGTGCCGTTTAAATTGCTCAGACTGACGGCGTTCGCCTGTGCAACACTCAACGATCCATTGAGGTTGCTTATGCTGACCGCGTTCGCCTGCGCCACACTCAAGCTGCCGGAGAACGAGGCGAGCTGGACATTTGCAAAGTCGATCTCGACATTGCCGATCCCATCCGGCTTGACTTCCAGCTTGCCGCTGTTCACGCGCAGTTGGTTCGCATTGTATGAAGTCGCGGCCGCACGCCCGAGTTGTATTCCACCAGCACCCGCTGTGATCGCGATCGATGCGGTGCGCGGCCCCAATTCTTCATCGGCCTGGTTTACCGTAAAGAAACCTACGTCTGTTGTTTCCGTAAACGTGTCGAACGCCCCGATCGGCTGCACGCGCGCCGCGCCCCAGGTCGCATAATCGCCGATCGCTTCCTCGTGGGTCTGTCGCCAGTTGTCATTGGCATCGGCCGGATTCCGCACTTTGATTCGAATGAGTTTCGCATCCGGGTTCGAAGGTTGTGTCCACTCGCACTTCAGCCGAGTTTTCTCGATGCCATCGTTGCTATAGAACGTCCCGTTGGATTCGGGAATCCGAGTCAGGCGAGGCAACCCGGCCGCAGGCCCGGTAACCAGCATTCCGGTCCCTGACGTTGCGGTCTCGATCTTATCGACCGTCAGGTCCCCAGTGGACGTCGGCGAGTCCGTTGCATCGCCGGCCGCATTTCTGACCACGCCATCGATCCTGAAAATCTCATCGGCTCCGCTCGGCCTCTGGAACCAATCCGTCTTGAAGCTATAGTTCCCGGCTGCGGGAGGCGTCACGTCGAGGTCGAAGGGGCGATACGATTCGGGCTTTGCCGGGCTGCCGGTCCACGGGCCAGGGATTCGCAGTGTAAAGGTGTCGATCGATGCCCGGTTCGTCGGAAAAACAACATCGCCGGTCGCCCGCCAACGGCCGTTGTCATCGTACTCGATGGCGGCGCTGCTGATCGACGCGAGATTCTCGGCTGGCGGCGCGCTGCTGGTGACCCGAGCGAGCACATTCACGGTGAAAGTGAATGCCGCATTAGGTCCCGAGGTGACCAGTGCCGGCTTGGTATCGGCATTGAATGGGACCAGTCGAAACTCCCATGTCTCATTCGCGTCCGGACGTCCGATCCGGAACTCGAATTTGAACGGCCCCGCGGCTCCATATGGATGTTCCTGGTCTCCGGCATCCATCCATTCTGAGCCGTTGGTGGTGTCCTTCACCCAGGACTTGCAACCGATGAACCCGTTGATTGGCGCCGGGAGGTTTGTTTGCCCCGTGATGTGCACTTCGGCTGGATCGGTGTGATCAACCACAAGGTTCGCCAGGCCGGTGAGTACTCCAGGCGCAGGCGTCGGCTGCTGCAGATCTTCGAGCCCCTTGTTGTTGTACGCGAAGTAGGTGCTCGTTTCGATGAGCACGGGCGCGATCTCATTCTCGCCAACGCCAAAGTTGTTGTTGGTGAGGCGGACGTTTGTGCAGTTCTTGAGGTGGAGGCCGTAATCCTGTTTGACGGTCCCGTTGCGATCGCCGGTGTAGTTGCCGTCGAGCTGGGCCTCCACACAACTCTCGAGATCGAATCCGTTGTAGCTCCCTGATCCGCGGGAGTTCAGGTTGATCGTATTCGACGATGCCGTCCCTTGCGTCCAGATGTTGATCCGGATCCCGTGCTGCTGGTTGCCTGTGACCAGGTTCGACGTGCAGTCGAGGTTGCTCTGGTTTTCAAGCAACATTCCGCACAGCCCGTTATCCGCGATCGACGGGTTGTCCGAGATGCGGTTGTTGTTGCCCTGGCTCGAATAAATGCCGTGCCCGCCGTTTGACTCGAGCCTGCACCCGGTGATGAAGTTGTCGCCCGCGCCGTTGACCAGGTCGAGGCCGTGCCCATCGTTATCCGTGATCCTGCAGGAATCGATGTTTGCTGCGGACCCCGTCGTGTGATCGACCTTCAATCCGTCGCCCTTGGAATCGTGAATGTGTAAACGGCTCAACCGGCAGTCGGCCGAGTCCTTCAGCAGGAAGGCCGGAAACGCACCCGTCTGCGCGCCCTTGTTGGCATCGATCTCGAAGTCTTCGAACTTCGCGCCATCCGATGCGGTAACCTTCAGCACCTCTTTGTTCGCCGCCGCTTTGAGCTTCAAAATGCCGTTGCCGAACATTCTGAAATTGGGCTTCGAGTCCACCGTCACGCCTCGCACCAGGAACGTGTATCCCGCTGGCAGCTTGCACGCGGACCCCGCGGCGATCGCCTGCTGCACCGGCGTGGTGTCGTCGGCAACGCCGTCTCCGATCGCGCCGAATTCGAAAGGCGTCCGTTCAACGTCTCCATTGATCGGCGTACCGGCAGAGATCGGGTTGAACACAGTTGGAACGACAACCGTAGTCTGCGGCGCGGTGTCGTCATAGATCCCCAGCGAATACAGCTGGCCGAGGATCGTCACATCGTCGTTGTCCTCGTAAGTGAGTTCGATCACCCGGAACGGAACCGCGACCAGGCCGTGTTCGGTTGTTGTCACCGTGACGACGTCGCCGATCTCCAACCGGCTCGCCTTGATATCAGCACGCAAGTGGACGAACTTGCCCAGGTCGCGATACTTCGCCAGGCGCCATTGCCCGATACGCCAGGCTTGAAAGTAGTTGTCGATCGCGGACCCGTCGATTTCCTCTTTGTTGATCCGGTGGACCTTTTCCTGGTGGGCGTAATCGTTGATCTCCAGCGTCCTTTGTTCGAAGCCGGCCGGTGCGTCAACGTACTTGATGACGATCTGGTTGATCGAAGTCTGCCGGTCACTCATCGGGTATTCAATTTCCCCTATGGTGTTGGCGTCGGTGAATGACATCGCAATCCAATGCACCACGTCGTTCGCGGCATGGTTGTTCAGCAAGGCCGTCGCCAGGCTCACAATCGGACCCGCCACACCTGTTACAACCTTTGTTTCGGCTTGGGCTGTGAGAGCACCGATCACGATGCGATCGCCCGCCGCGAAAAGGCCCGAGCTGGTGACGGTGATCTGGTTCGCGCCCGCCGCCGCGCCGCCGCCCCCCAGCTTCGAGTTGGCGACGGGTTTCTCGACGCGAATTTGAGCCTTACCGTCCTTCGACCAGGTGATGTAACCGCGAAACGACGGCAGCAGCACCTTGTACAGAACGTCGATCGCCTTCTGGGCCTTGGCGATCGCGCAGTTCATGGTGAACCGCTTCACGTCAACCGAGACCGGAACGGTGCTTGAATCATCGTCCGTGCCAGGTGCGAACGTCGAGTATGGACCGTCCGCTGCAGGGTCTTGCCCATAGACACCGGTCGAGCGGAACCGCTGGTAGTCGGTTCCTACGTCAATCGTCGCCGGTAGGTTTTGAGGCGAGTATATTTTCTGATCGTTAGTGATGTTCGCGACAATCTCATCGCAGAAGGCGGCCGTCTGTGCGCAGACAGGTTCATCGATCCATTCTTCGGGAAATCCCATCCCGCCCTGGGCGAGCGCCAGGCGCATGAAATAGCGGGTATTCCATACCGAATTGTCCGACCAGCCCACCTGCACAAAGCCGCCAGCGGTGTTGTATTGATCCACCAGCGCGCCAAGCACAATGCCGGTCACCGTTGGGGCGGCGTCTTCGGTCTTGACGTCCGAAGGGACTGTGATTCCGACGTAAGCCAGCAGGTTGTAAGGATAGGTCGCCGTGAAGCGAGAATCTGGAGTTTGCCCTCCCGTTCCTCCGAGTTCACCGCGGTGCACGGTCAGATCCGTCACAATCTGCTCGTTCGCGCGAACATACAGGATCTCGCTTACCGGACCGATCGAGAATGCGGCCAGGACCTTCAAAGCCGAGCCAACATCCTCATGCTGGATCGGCAGGGCCGCGAGTTGCGCCCGGCCGAGCACGATCGGAATCGGCACATCGTACGGTGTGTCGTCCGCGCTTGCGAAGGCTTGCGTGACCGTCCTCTCGCTCTTCCGTTTGAAGAAGAGTAGGAAGCGCTTCTGCTCCACTTCCTTGTATTGAAACGTCCCGCTGTGCGGCATGAAGCGGAAGCCGCCATATCGCGCCGTGTTTGCCAATTGGCTGCAGCGAGCCCAGCTCTTGTTGCAGTCCGTTTCGGAGCCCGCGTAGCCGCATTCGAGACCCTTGAACTTCCATGGGCATGTGACCGTGAATTGCCGCGCTGGCGCATCGTGGTCGATGCTGCCGAGCAATTGCCTGGCCTGGATCGTCGCGGTCTCCATGCCGATCGATCCCGCCCGATCCATCAGCCCGTTGAAGATGACGATATTGTCATTCGTCACGGTCCGGTCGATCTTGCGAATGACAAGACGCCGTCCCTCGATGTCGTTCTGCGTGATCATCTGCGCGATCGAGGTATCGACGTTGGAAAAGGTGATCGTGACCCTGTCAAACTCTCCGGACTCGAACCGTTTGACGCCGGACCGCGACTGCACGTAGGGCAGGTAATGATTCCCTCCCCAGGTGATGTCGATCGACGAAAGGTAGACAGTTCCTGAATCGAGGTAAAGCTCGTAAAGGTCTACCGGCTGGTTCCAGTTCGCGTCGAGCGCCGCGGCAAGCTCGGGTGAAAGAATGATCATGCCGGGACTTCCTCCAACGTGATCGTGCCCGTGTAGCAGTCGTAGCCCGTGTGCTGCCAACTCGGCCGACCCGAGTAGCGGACCTTGATGGTCTCCGCGGTTTCGGGATGAACCCAGTCGAAGCTCTGCAATTGACCGAGACTGTTGTTGTAATGGGTAAGCAAGTCGTCATGTTCCGCCTTCCTCAGCGGCAGATCCGTGCCGAACTGCAACTCGAAGCGGCGGCGTTCTCCCTGACCACGGAATCGCCGCTGCTCGCTCCCGTCGCGGTGCTTTGATATGACGACATCCGGCATCGACCAGTCCATCTTGACCGGGTAGCTTGGCAACGGAGTTGTCGGGAAATTCGCCATCGCGTTAGTCTTCTACCTCATCCGCTCCCGTCGAGCACTCGACGCAAAGTCCATCCTCCAGGGAGTTGCAGCAAGGTCCGAACAGTTCTCGCCGTTGGCGACCGCGTCCGCGAACTGGATAATGCGGCCTGCGCTCATACCCTTGCATCCGTCGAACTCTTTCTGGTAGTCCGGACCTGAACCGCGCGTTGGCGAGTGGAAGCTCACCTGGCCAAACTTGGGGAGATCGACATAGAGCACCCACGAAGGCTCGCCATCGAACAAAGTGGATGCATCCTGCTTCCAACCGAATTCGATGTCGAGCGCGGCCGCGTGCTGGCCGAGAATCTTCACCAGGTTGTCGATGGACCATTGCTTCCGGTCGTATGCTGCACCCTTATACCGGCGCGTATACTCCTTCGCCTGCGCAGAGCATTTCTGGGCCCGGAAAAGATTCATCGCAACCTGGCCGATCACCCCGCGCTCTTCCAGGTGTGCGTAGAACCTCTTCGTCAGTTCCCCGTCCGACTTTTTGTAGACTTCCAGCGCCGTCACTCGCGTATCCTCCGCTATCGTTCTGGCCAGTGCCAGGTGTATGGTTCCTTGGCGACCGAATAGGGAACGCTTCCGACCCACTTCACAAGGTCATGGTTGCCATCGGCCGACAGCCGGAAGTTAAACGCGCCGCCGTTCGGGCCGTCGCAGAACACGAGCAGGTTGAGAATGTTTGGGATGTCAGGCCAATCGTTCACCACCATGGCCGGAAGCTCCGCGCCGTTCGGCTGAACAAAGTGAACCAGCCTTCCGATCGGGGCCTTTGGGCCTTCTCGGAGTTCGAATTTGTCCATTACGGCTTTTCCCCCTTGGTCAGCTTGCGCTTGAGTTTCGCGCCGACTGAGAACCTGGCCGGGCATCCGGTCACAAACAGCTCCCAACGGTCCTTCTCTTTGGCGGCCTCGATCGTCTGCCACTGCATGTTGACCGGCGCGTCGGCGCCGCCGCATGCCAATGGAAAAATATGGTCGATCACGTAGCCAGGGCATGCCCCGCGGTTCGCGCCATTTGCCGGACACGGATGGCTGCGTTTGAACTCGTTCTTCGCCGCCTCGCTCCTCTTGACTTCGCCTGTGTCGTTCGCGAAAGCCGCGCTCATCAACAGTGCGAAAGAGACTAAGATTTTCATGTTGCCCCTTATGCGTTTTGAATGACCGTACGGAGCACGCCGTTCGACTTGACGTTGTCGGCGACGTGCTTTACAACGAAGCCCTGAGGAACTTCGATTTTGAGAGTGCCGAGGTCCTTGCTAGTGGCCTTGGGGTTGTCTTCTTCGCCGGGCCGGCCGACGCGGATGATCTGCACCGGATTGCTGGTGTTTGGCCGCGGTACATCCTGGAAGGTGTTGCCTTGACTGGTCGCCTGGTTGGTTTGCGCCAGGCTTGAAGCGGCCCCTTGTAACGCCCCACCAGCGGCGGCGATCAACGCGCCGAACGCCAGCAGCTTTATGCCATTGGCCATTGACGCGCCCAGCCAACGTCCGATCCAGGTGCTCGCCATCACCATTTCTCCGATGCCCATTTTCATCAACATGACGCCGTATTGGACAAGGAACTTGCCCACAAAACCCACGAAGACAGCCAATAGTTTCTTCCCTGCGCCCTCCTGTCCTGAGGCGAGATCCTTCCAGAAATCCGTCCAGGCCTGGATTGATGTTGAAAGAAGTCCGTGGAGCTTCTGATCAACTGCTTCGAAGGCAGAAATTGCCCGCGATTTCATTTCTTCTTGAATCGTCCCGACATCCCGTTGGAGATCCTGCATTTCCTTTAACCTGCCTGGATCTAGATTGCGGGTTGCAGACTGGTTGTTCAGCTCAGTTAACCGGTCTTTGGCGGCCTTGTATGCTTCGGCTTCAAGCTGGAGAGCTTCGGCGCGTGACAGAATTCCAGCCCTTACGGATTCCTCCGTGCTCTTGATCAAAGCCAGATACTCTCGGCTCTGGGCAATGAGCTTGTCAAAATCCTCGTTTCTCTTTGCTTCAACCTGGGCCCGGAATTCCGCCCATCGCTGTTCTTCTTTGCGCGCAGCATCGCCACTGATGACTTCGAAGAGTTTTGCCGACGTTTCTGCAGTTGACTTCAGGTACTCGTCATGGAGCTTCCGCGAGATCTCGACACCCTGTTGATCCAGTTCGCGTTGCTTGTCAACCGCTTCCTGGTTGATCTTGGCGAGTTCCTGCAGGTACCGTTTACCAGCCAGCGTTCGAAGTTCGGCCTTCTTCGCCTCAACATCGCCAACTGCGGAAAGGTCCAGGTCGCGAATCTTGCGCAGGGTGTCCGCGAACTCGGCCGCCGCCTTCTGGATTCCATCCGTTCCCTTCTTCTCGATCTCGCTACGGAGAGCGAGGTACTTTGACATTTGTTCGTTCAGGGCTTTCTGCGATACCGCCTGGGAGTCCGTAGCGGCCGCATCGTTCACCCTGGCCGCGGTCCCTCGAATCACCTCGGCGGCGAACTTTCCCAACTCACCGGCGAGGGCGCGAATCCCGCTCGCGGCCTCATTCGCTTTGCCGAAGATGGCGAAGGTTCCATTGAAGGAATTCGTTGCCTTCGTCGCCAACTGCTCGGTTGCTTGCCGAGTCTCGCGAGCGAAGAGGTTGACCCTCTGCGCGATCTCTGAAAAGAACCGTCCCACCGCCCCAGGCAACTGGCCGAAAGCCTGTAGCAACCAACCAATCAACTGGGAAACCACAGTGATGATCGAGCCGACGACGGCCGGCACGCCGTTGAACACCAGAAGGATTGCCGCCCCGACGTTTTCGAGGAACGCCAGCAGTACCCCCGTTCCATTAATGAGCGCCGCAATCAACTGCAGAACCACGATCACCGTCTGGTTGGTGGCCCTGGCGATCGCTTCAACGTCTTCTTTGCGCGCGCCGATTGCTGAGAGCCGCTCGATGACGCGCTGCAAAACTTCCTGCAGAACTTTTGACCGCAGAATCCCTTCGCCAACAACGCCAAACAACCCCGTCCATTGCTTCTCGATGCGTTCGATGCCATCGGCCACGGACGTGAAGTCGGCGGGAAGTTTCTTAACCGCGGCATCCGTCGCGTCGATGAGCTCTTTATAGAAAGCGGCCGCCTTGGCCGCGTTGTTCATCTTCGAAGTCGATTCGTCGGCAAACTCCCGGATGCCATCCTTCACTTGAATCATCGAGAGTCCAATTTGCTGGAACCCCCGCGCATTGCCTTTGATAAGTGAATCGGTCAGAGCTTGGATCGCCTGCGGCCCATCGACTCCCGCTGCCTTCGAGAGACGAAACACGTTTTCAGTGAGCTTTACATATTCGTCGGAACTCACCTTTACGCCCGACTGCATCAACCGGTTGACGTTAGTCAGTAACACCTTCGAGCCGACCAGGCCTTCGGTCGCGGCCTTCAACTTTTTCAGCGTGTCGGCTTCGAAGCCGGTCGCGGCCGCCAATCCTTCGTAAGCGATCTTCAGTTCGGTCACCTCCGACGCTTCCTTGGCTCGCGTGGCGAGGTAACCGCCAATAGAGCGAACCGCTGAAATTGCCATCTCGCCGAGTGCTACACCAAATGCAACAGCGCCCAAGCTCATTGCTTTGAACTTGCTGTCTGTTTCGGTCTGCGCTTTGGTCAACTCCGACCGCCAGCGGCCCAGCGCGCCAACCGCCCGGTTGAACGCCTGGTCCGCTGCTCCGCCGAACAGAGTTTGTGCGTTGGACATCGCCGCGAAGTTCGAGTTGAGGATCTGGCGAGACTTCTCGACGGCGTTTGACACGCCGTCCACGTACCGGGATGTAAGTGTTGCTTCGACCGAATTAACTACCACTGCTGCCACCTCCGATCGCGTTACTCAAGTCCCTCAGATCGCGCATCTTGAAATGCCTGGCAATCACCGCCAGCGCCTGCCAGTCGTCGAAGCTGAGGTCTTCATCCCGGATGTCGTATCCCGCTTCGGACCACAGCCAAAGGCGCTGCAGGTTATCCATCCACTGACGCCATTCCTCGGTATAGGTCTGATCGAGCGAGCGGAATTTGCAGTTGCCGCACAGACCGTCGTCGAGGACTTCAGCGGACGGGCATGTTTCGCACATCCGCAGCTTGCTGGTCCAATCGATCGACAAGAACCGATGGACCAGCTCGGCTAGTTTTTTTCCTCGCCGGTATCCTCATCGCTCGATCCGCCTGTCATGGCTGGCTCTTCGAAGTGCATGGCTAACGACACCAGCCAGTTCACCTGGGGAATATCCCTCCAGTCCGCGGCATCGTAGAACCGTTTGTCAGCGTCCGTGAGCACAGTCGCCTTGTTCAAGTGGGTCAGTTTGCCGGTTCCAAGACCGTCCGGACCGATCGGCTCATAAGACAGATTCTCGACATCGAGTAGGAGCGATTTGGCGAACTCAATCTGAGCATCTACTCGGCGATCGACCATCTTGTTCCGATGGCGGGTATACCGCGCGGCGAGGAACTTCGACACCTCCCTTGCCGATGGTTTCCGGCAGACAAAAACGATGAAGTCGCTTGCGGTTTCGATCTTGATGCGGACCGTACTCTGCACTGATGACATTGGTGTTCTCCCTGTAAGATTGCTGCTGCAAAACCGGGCCAGGCTACGCGAGGTAGCTCGCCTGCTGCAGGTTGATGCAGTTGATGATGAGCCCGCCGTACGTCGGATCGGATAGGACGGCGAACTTTGCGTTGACGGCCAGGATGCCGTCATTGACCTTCTTCGGCGCTTCCTGGTAGCGCACGCGCGGTAGGATGATTTCGACGGTATAGTTCGCGGCGCCGTTCGCCACGCCCCCAACGATCGGAATCCGCATCACGTATTCAGTCCCAGCGAGCAGTGCGGCCTTATGGCTTGTGTCTTCGAGTTCCATCTCGGCTTCGAGCTCGCAGGTGTACTGCGCGCCGCGGCGGATCGCCGCGAGGGTTCCCGAGGCGTCGCCGAACTTGTAGCGACCCTTGGCCTCGTTCTTGAAGGTGAGCTTGAAACTGATCAGGGAACCGGAAAAATCCGTCGCGCCAGTCACGGCCGTGCCGTCATAGGCGCCGCCGCGGAAGAACTGCGCATCGACATAGGCGAGATACGACTCGTTCACGCGGGCCGGTTTCGCCGTAACGTCGTTCAGCACCTCGTTCGCCGTGCCGATCAGATCCGCCTCGAAGTCGACGAAGTCGTTCTCTTTGGCCGAGATCGTGAATCCGGTGCAGCCGACGCCGATGAACTTCGTTTGCTCCTGACCGTCGTTCTCGATCATGGTTCGCTTCGGTAGTTCGACAACGGTTTTGTCGATTTCGAGCTTGTGCTTGTACGCCGTTGTCGCACCCACCACAGTGGACGTGTCCTTGCCCATGGCCATGGACGCGAAGAGCGCGACCAGGTGAGGATACGCTTTCGACTTGTGTTTGCCTTCGAGCTTCTTGTTGAGAAGGCGGGCCTGCGTCGGCAGCAGTTCGCCCGTGATCTCGCCTTTGTTACTCCAGAAGTTGTTCGCCGCAGTCTGGAGCGGTTCGCCCTCGTAATACAGCAGCGTGTTGACGGCCGCCGCCGTGATGTTGTCGGTTTGCTTGGTTAGCGAGAATCCGCGCCAACCTCCCATCGTGTTAAACGGCATCCTGGTTGACCTCCTCCTCTTCTTCTTCGGTCACGGAAACGAAGTAGTCGCCGTGGTTTTCGAGCAGGCGTTCGGCACGCTCGCCCTCGATCACCTGGCCCGCTTCGTAGTTGCCCGACAATCCTTCGTCGAAGACGAGGACGGGCATCACGCATTTCGCTTTAGTCGCCAATTTGCACCACCTGTGTAATCTCGACCTGCAGTTGCGCCAGGCCGAAGAATCGTTCGTTGTCTTGCACCATGCTGAGGCTGGCCACAATGTCACCCGTGACCCAGATATCGACGCCAAGCACTCCGCTACGTCGGCCGCCGTTGAGCGTGTCGTGTGCCTGCCGCTGCAGAGCGAGCATCTGGAAGCGGACCTCTTTTTCGTCGAGCGAGGAAAGCACCAACATCACCGTCACTGACACGAAGTGCCGCATTTCGCCTGTGGTGAACGGCCGGCTGCGGTCCGGATTCACGCCTTCCTCGATTTGGCAGACCGGCATTTCCTCCGGCCGGAAGCCCTTCGAGATCTTGTCGCCCGAAAACAACACCGGGCGCAGGCCGATCTCGAATGTGTTGCAGGTCTTGAGGACCGGCTGCAGCAATCCGAGAATCGCTTGTTCGACGGGAGTAGCCTGGCCGCTCACTTTTGCTCCCTCTGCAGTTCCTGCTCGACGATCGCGCCGTAGCGCGGTAAGAATTCACGCACTGCAGTCCCGAATACCGCCCGCGGCTGCATGCCCTTGACGTTCACCTGGCGGCGCAGGATCGCCCGCCCTTTGGCGTCGAAAGCGCCCCACCAGAGGGCCTTTTTGTATTTGGCCGACACAGGAATCACCTGGTGTTTCGGACCGTACAATCCGGTCCCTTCTTCGATGTAGCGGCTGTATTTGACGCCCGCCCCGATGCGGGCATCGACGATTCCTGCTCGCGAGTCGTCTACGACGGCCGTCATGGAGCGCACGTACGTCGAGGTTTTCTTCGGCGCGAGGCGTTGCGCGATCGCGAGCAGCTCGAAGGCGCCGCGGCGCACGGCGCGGATCGGCACGCCCGCGATCGCCACGCCGCGCCGCTTGAGCTCGTCGGTGAGCTTGGCGATGACGGAGTTGGGATCCTGCCAGCGGAACTCAACGCTCATATGACCCCACCCGCCTGCAGAAACCTGCGGTACCGGTTGCACACGATCAGAGCCTGGGAGCACAGTGCTTCCTGGCTGTAGGAATCCGTTGTGCCAGCCGTCTGGTTGCTCTCGCTGATCATGCCCTGCTTGGCGGCAAGGTTCTTAAGAAACACCACCTGGTGCATGCAAGCGCCAGGGATGTCGGCCGGAATCCTAGCGAAGCCAGCCGTATAGGTGATTGCGATGTTCCGATTTCCTCGAGGAAAGATTCGCGAGCCACGCAACCGTGGGTTGAAGTCCGCATCGAACTCGAACTGGATCGATTGTTCGTGGACTTTGAATTCGGACGTCGCGACGGCCACACCGTCAATGGTCAAACTCTGCACTGCGGCAACCGGAGTTTGCCGCAATAGAAGGATATTGCTGCCGTCGCCGCTATAGGTTTCGGTGAAGCTGCGGACGCCGAACTGGCGGCGCATCTTCTTTGTCATGGCCGCGGATGCGAGTTGGATGAGCTCCAGCAACTGCGCTTCGTTGTGCTTTTCCTCGGGCTTGATGCCCAGGAAGGACTTCAACCCGGGCAAGGTGCAGAGTGGCGTCACGGTCTCAAAAGGCACGCCGTCGGTGATCGCCAGCGTCAACTCGTTCGAGCGTTCGGTCGCGTTGATCGCGCAGACGGTCACAGCCGGGTCCACCAGCTCGGGCGCCTCGACAGTGAGTTGCGTGTCGGTTACGCTCGACGGCGCCTGGTCCTTTTCAGCGGCCGCAGTCGAGAAGGTGATTAGCGTTACGGAGAGTAATCCTGTCCCCGTGATGGTGATGAGCTCGCCTGGTGCGACGGACGGCGTTACTGTGTTGAGAGTGATCGGCATCGTCATTCGCTCCTTTAAAGGAAGATGGGAATGTCCATCAGTTTGTGGCCTTCGGAGTCGTAGGCCGCAATAAACGTGACCTTCGGTCTTGCGTCTTCGAGTTCCATCTCGTCTTTCATCTCGCAGGTGTTCGGCGCACCGCCTTTGATCACCGCCCGGCGCCGACGGTAGGGATCGGTGAGAGCGACCGGTTGCTGCTGCGGTTTAACGGCGGCCGCGGCGGTCGATGCGGCCCCCAAGAGTTGAAACAATTTCCTTCTGCTTGTCATCGGTCTCATTTCCTTGCGCGGCGCGCACAGGGAGGGCATACGCGCCGCGGCTTGGGGTTGCGGTTTAGCTCGTGATCGGCTTCCGGTCGAAGCGCTCTTTGAGCTTTTTGACGTGCGCCAGTGCAGCCTCTTCGGTTTCGAAGAACTTCACCGGCGTCGTCTCCGTACAGGCCAGCGTCTTTGCCTCGACTGGCACTGGAACTGGTGTGAGTGGCGTGAAGGTATGCTCGCCAAGGGTGTGCGAACCGCTGACAAACTGCAGGACTCCCCAGAGAATGTCGGCGATCAGCTTCTTGGTCTTCGCCTTCGAGCTCGACGACGCCTGGTCCGAGGTGGTTTCAGCGGCCGGCGCGTTCTTTTTGTCTTCTTCGGGCATGTTGATCGATGTCTCCTTTTCTTCGTGTTGTGAGAGTGGCGTTGTGGTTGCTGGCTACTTGACCTGGGCGTGATCGTAGATGCCGATGGCTTCGGTGTTCTCTACCTGGACGTCGCCGCGCATCGAGAGCACGTAGTCCGTGGCGCGCTTGCGAGGTTGCCGGTACGGCTCGATCCGGATCTCGCGATGGATGCCCATGATGAGGTTGCGGAGGTCTGTGATCATCGCGAACGTGCCATTCGTATAAGGAGTGCCTGAATACGTGAAGCTCATCGCCGTCGAAAGCATGGGGAGCCGGATGTTCTGCACCGACCGGATCGGCACGTCGATGTTGCCGGTGATCGCGGTCCAGGCTTCGGAATAGCCCTTGCTCGCGAGCTCATCGGTGTAGTCGAGATACAGATCGTTGTGCAGCAGGCAGGCGAGGTTCCGATAGTCCATGCGGTACTTGGTCGGAATCTTCTTCAGTAGGCGCGTCGCCTTGGTCCCGTTAGTGCCTGGCCAATAACGGTCCGCGTCGGCCATGGCCTCGATGATGTTGGCGCCAGCCTTCGCTTTCTTGTAGAAGCCGTCCCAGATATCGAGGATGCCGTTTGCGTCCGCAACCGCGGTGTCGCCGTGAATGGCAGCCGCTTCGAGTTCGTTAGCGGCCGCGTTTGCGATCATCCGCAACAGGTGATCGACGAAAGCCTCACCTTCGATGTTGTCTTCGAGGGTGTCATCGCCAATCGAAACGATCGCCACAATTTCTTTCGCGTCGAGCACCAACTGCGTCGGATTGTTCACCGAAACCGTATCGCCCGGATCGGTGCCGGGAGTCCCCTTGCGAAGGACCTTGCCACCCAGATCAATCTTGTCGATCGGATACTTCTTATCCGGCATGGTGATCATGCGGATCTTCTTCAGAAGCACCGACTGATCGACCACGTAGTCGATGAACTGGCCAGCCTCGACGTAGCTCAGGCCGTAGGTCCAACCCGCCGAGGTGATCGTGGTCTTGGAAAGCCGCTGCCCAGGCGTGAGGCCGGCCTTTTCGACCAGGAACTTGGCGAACTCGCCGAATCCCTTGGTATTGTTGTCCGAAACCTGGCCGATGCTCGCGTACTTCGGTACGCCCTTGCTGCCGGTGGACGACTTTTCGACGCTCTTCAGGCGGGTATCCAGGGCCTCGACGATCGTGATGAGCGGCTGGATGCCGTCTTCCAGGGTCTTGGTGATCAGATCCGCGGCCGCGGGAAATGATCCCCCGTTGTTTGCCTTGGCAACTGTTGCAGCAGGTGTAGCAGTTGCTTTCGCAACGGCATCGGTGATGACGATCGTGGTCGATCCGCCTTCAACGCCTTCCCCAGCAGCGCCTGCCGCGGTCGGATCTTCCGTCACCTTCTCTGTCGAGGTCGATTGCGATTGCGAGGAGTACTCGCTGGTGCGGGTCCATCCCTTGATCGCTTCACGAATGCCTTTGCCGACCGCGGCGGCGAGCGAAGTCTGTTGCGGAGGCGGCTGTCCAGGGTTATTGCCACCCGGAGTCGCCGTCTTCTGTACTCTCATGTCTTCTGTCTCCTTTTCTTTCGAGGTGGCCTTGTACAGCCAGGCCTTGGCTTCTGGGTTCGCCGGTTGCACATCTGCACCGGCAACGATCGAAAATTCTTCGAGCTTCAGGTTCGTGAGCTTCGCCATGGTCAGTCCTCCTCTTCAACGTCTGCCCATCCGCCGATCGAGAACCCGGAGATTTCACCGGTCCGCGCCATCTCGCGCAAATTCTCATCGAGCAGCTTCACTCCCACCCACCAGGCGTCGTTGCCTCCGAACTTGGTGATGGTGCTCTCGACCAGGACCGCCTTGGCGACCTGGTCATGATTGACCTTGATGCCCGCCGCACCGGCGTAGTAGTCTTCCATGAACTGGTAGACCATCTTGCGAAGCTCGGACGCCGGAATGAGATCATCCTGAAGGTCCACAATGTCCGCCACGGACACGTAGCCCCAGATGATGCCAAGCTCGGCATCCGACTTCGCGATCTGCACGGACATCCGTTTCTGTTTCTCGCTCATGCCGCCGATGCCCCTTTCTTGGCCCCATAGGGCGTTTCTGTCTGTTTCGAAACGCGGGAACGCATCAATTCACCTTGACCCCGCTAATCTGCAGATTCTTGAACTGGAAGGTGTATCCTTGCGGCGGAGGCAGAATGCGAAGCGTGAACGCTTTCGTGGCCGTCGAACCCGCCGAGTCCTGGACGCGAACGGTGAAGGCGTAGTCCTGGGAGCTGCTCGGCGTGCCTGAGACGACGCCGCCCGTTTGCAAGGCAGTCGAGTCCAGGCCCGGCGGATAGACGCCTCCCGAGACGGTCCAGGTGTTAGAGCCGGTCCCTCCCGTGTAGGTCAATTGGAACGTGTAAGCGTTGCCAACGGTTCCGTCTGGCAATACCGTAGATGTGATCACCAGCGGGAGGCAAGCAACCTCCAAGGTGTAAGCCTGGTCCTTGGGGTTGGCTAAACTATCCGTTGCCCGAATCGTGAAGGAAAAGGAGCCACACTGCGCAGGGGTGCCACTCAGTACGGCGCCTACCAATGAGACGCCGGATGGAAATGATCCGGACGCCCTCGACCAAATATACGGGCTGGTTCCTCCGCTTGCCGTGAACGTCTGCGAGTAGGCCGTACCCTGAGTGGCTGGATTCAGCGAAAGCGGCGTAATGGTGATCGTCACAGACGGGCTCTGGACGGTGATGCCGAACGTAGCCGAGGTTGTTGACACCGGCGACGTCCC
>JACXTT010005139.1_pt1 | contig 19125 bp, 19 predicted proteins | sample 9270951 | NCBI WGS metagenome assembly JACXTT01 (sample SAMN15532306, study PRJNA645909) | rock metagenome | isolation source: weathered quartz diorite | place: Puerto Rico | collected 2017-06-21 | reverse complement strand
GCTGCTACGTAAGGCCTTATGATCACAACGTCTTCTCGACCAGCCGTCGATTCCACCAAGGTTCGCCGGGCCAAAGCTGCCCTGGGGACGCGGACCGTGCGAGAAACAATTCACAAAGCTCTCGACCTCGCTGTTGCCTGGGAAGCAATGACGGACGTTCGTCCACCGGCCTTATCAGCTAAACAGCAACGGCGGCTTCATCTTCTTCTTGACTATGCCAATACGGGCAGGTTGACTGCTCGACAGAGTCAAGAACTAGAACGCCTGATTCACGAGGCTCAAATCCTCACTATCCGGAAAGCGCGCCTTCTTGCCGGCTCCCTCACTAAATGAATCCCTCCCACTCTGGGCACCGGCGTCTGCGGAGCCAGGTTGTTGCCCGCGCCCGCTGGCGTTGTGAATATTGTACTGCTCCACAAGCAGGCTCTGCTTACACCTTCCATTTGGACCATATCCTGCCCCGAGTTAAGGGAGGGCTTACCGTGTTCGAAAACCTGGCGTTGGCGTGCGCCCCTTGCAACGGCGCAAAGCGCGAAAAGGTTAATGCGACTGACCCTCGCACGGGAAAGGTCGTGCGTCTCTTTCATCCCCGCATCGATCACTGGGAGGAGCACTTCCGCTGGGATGCCTCACGTACACGCATTGTCGGTCGTACTGCCATAGGAAGAGCAACGTTGCTGGCTCTCCGCTTCAATGATCCTCTTCAGCAGGAAGCTCGACGGTTCTGGCAGTTAGTTGGACTCCTTTGAAGGGACGGGAGCCCATGCAAGACTACAGGAAAGGCGCGCTCATGTTTACGATCGCGCCCCGCAAAGTGGGGTAGCCGATTGAATGGCAAGGAAGTGAAGACTTTACTCGATGAGCGCGTCAGCTTGCCGAGAGTCGTCGGGCGGAAACAATTCTTCTAGTCATAGTCAAGATAAAAAGCTGACACCCTGCGCTCACGGATAGAACAACTCACACTTGAACAAATGGCCCAGATTGAGGCATGAGTACCGCACTCTGATTTTATAAAATAGCTGGGTTTCGCGTGGCTCAACCCAGCCTACGGGGCACTCTTCAGGCTCTCACTTCTATTTCCCCACCTCCGCTCCATCGGGGTCATGGCTTGACTTTCCTTCCTCCGTGCCATTTGATGCGACTGATCATCAAGAGAAAAACGACCAAGAGTGAGTAGATGGAAAAACGCGGGCGAGTTCGCCAAGAAGTCCTTGACGATATTATTTATCGCATCGTTAAAGTAGCCAAGCCTAAAAGATCATTCTGTTTGGCTCCGCCGTGCGCAGGATTATGGGGCCATACAGCGATGTGGATCTCTTAGTAATCAAGCCAGGCCAGTTTCATCAACTCCCAGAGTCACCGCCAAAGAAGGAGCAGACGCTATGCAATGTACCGTGATTGTTCGGCCCGAATCCGCCACGCGCTTTGTTGCTTGCCCCTTAGGGCTGCCGCAGTTGGAGAGCAGTGCCCCAACCGCAACCGAGGCGGTGGAGCAGGTCAAACAGAAACTTTCTCTCTGGCTGAAGGATGCGGTGGTGGTGGAGGTCAGTATTCCGACTGGTAACCCGTGGCTGGACACGTTCGGACGTTCGGCTACTGATCCCCAGTTTGATGAGTATCTGGCGGAACTACAACGATACCGGAAGGAGCAGGAAACGGAATGATTCGTTTCCTGCTCGACACCGATCATGTAAGCTTACAGGAACGTGGACATCTGCCGTTACTCACTCGGCTACGGGCACAGCCACCGGAAGCACTGAGTGTTAGTATTGTCACCGTGCAGGAAGCCGTGCGGGGACGGTTAGCCTTGCTGAGTCGTCAGCTTCCCTCCGACCAGCTTCTCCTGGCCTACACCAAACTCCAACAGACGGTGCAGTTCTTTAGTGCGGTGCATATTCTCGCTTTTGATCACCGTTGTCTGGAGCAGTATGAGGCTCTTCGTATCCAGGGCGTACGAATCGGCACGCTCGATCTGCGTATCGCTGCCACCGCCTTGCCGCGCCCATGGTAGGCCAGCGCGAAGTCCGGCGCACGTTCGAGCGCGGCAGAGAAGCTGGCTACTGCTTGGTCCTGCTCTCCTTGTGTTAAACGGAGCAGTCCCTGATTCGCATAGGCATCGGCAAATTCGGGAGACAAACGCGTGGCCTCGGTAAAATCCGCCATGGCCTCTTGCGGCTTGCTAGCCAAGGCTTTGATGACACCGCGCGTGTTGTAGATGAGAGCGGAGTGCGGGTCGAGGCTGACCGCTTTATCGAGGAAAGCAAGAGCGTCCTCGTATTTTCCAGCCCGAGCCGAGGCATCGCCTTGCAGCATCAAGGGCACAGGATTGCGGGGATTGTCCGCAACGAGTCCCGCAGCCCACTCATGAAGCTGGGGGAAGCTTTTCGGTTTATGCAAACGTCCAAACCCATCTGTCGCCGACCGATAGTCCCCCGTTGCTAATCCGGCGTACCCTGCCAACCAATGAGCAACCACCGAGTCGGGCTCCTGCTCTCTCCATGCCCGTGTTATCTCAGCGACCTGAGGCCAATCGGCTTTGAGCACTGCATCTTTGCTTGCACTATCCCAGCCATCTTTTGCCCATAGAGGCGCGGTACACGTGAGGAATGTCACCAATGAAAAGATAGAAATCGTCCGCATAGGTTTTTCTTTTCTGTGTAGTATTCTTTTAGCTACAAGCGGACTCTACCTTTTTCGCTTTTCACAAGTCAAGGGAAATAAAGAAGACAAAGATAAAAGTTTGCACCTCAGCATCTCGTGCAAAGGGGAGATGACAAAATCCTGGATTCCCGCCCCACGCCTTCGCGGGGGCAGGCTCTGCGCGGGAATGACGGGCAAGCAAAGCTGGTTGATAAAGGAAAGAGGGCAACTGATGATGCGCTTTGCGCAGACTCTCCGCTTGCCAAATGGCAAGCTTCCGGGTTAGTGATGACGAAGTCCTAGATTCGAGTTGTGAGCATCACACATGAACGAACGTTGGCGCCGATTTATCGAAGGAGATTTATTTTCAGATGCCGACGCGCCCTGGCGCGATGACCCCGCCTATGGGTTATTGCTGCAATTTACTGGACTGCGCGATAGTGTCGGGGGACAGGTTGCGCCGGCGTTGACGCAAGCCATCGGCCTGGTGCAAGCGCTTACTCATATCAACTTATTAGACTTGGTGCGGAACCGCAGGCCAGCGCAGGGGTTGAGCCTTGGCTTCGGCATGAACGTCATGGAGCCGTACGACTTGTTGCGAGTCTTTGCATTAGACTGCGTCCATGGTTACGAATGGATCGGGGAACATATCATCGAAGCTGCACAGAGTTTCTCCGTACTCCAACATTCGGATCCCACGCTTCCCTCGCGCCTCCGTCTGCATCATGGCACGATGAGCGATCTCAGCGCTTTGGCGAATCAATCCATGCGAGTGATTTATGTTGCTAACGTTTTTAACCCCGAAATTCCCATGGCTCCTGAGACTTTCGCACGAACTGTGAGCGAGATGCTGCGCGTGTTAGAACCTGAAGGCATTGTGTTGAGTCGTGGTTCCTCCGGCATTTTTGAGGCAACTTTAGCGCCCCAGGGACGGATGTTGTTGCAGACGCCGCTCATCTCGGTATTTCAGCGACAGTGAGCATCTTTGCGCTCTGGTGAGAAACGCGCTACAAACGCCGGGACAAGAATGCCATTCGAGGAGGAACCTGGATTCATGGGGAACCTGCCGCTTGAGGGACTGAAAGTCGTTGATATCGCCGTGCTCTTCGCCTCGCCGACGATCTCGCAAAATATGGGAGATTTTGGCGCTGACGTGATCAAGGTTGAGCATCCCAAATCGGGAGATAGCTTGCGCTCATTAGGCGCCGCGAAGGATGGCATTCCTCTCTGGTGGAAAATCACCAATCGCAACAAGCGATGTGTCACTCTTGATCTAGGAAAACCCGAAGGCCAGGAGATTTTTAAAAAGCTTATTGCTGATGCGGATGTCCTTACGGAGAATTTTCGTCCAGGGACAATGGAGAAATGGGGACTGGGATGGGAGGTGTTGCACGCCCTCAATCCGCGCCTCGTGTTCGTGCGCGTGTCCGGATTCGGTCAAACTGGACCATACAAAGACAAGCCTGGATTTGGCACGCTGGCCGAGGCGATGAGCGGTTTTGCTTTTATCACCGGCCAAGCGGATGGACCGCCGACGCTGCCAGGCACGGGCCTCGCCGACGCTGTTGCCGGTCAGCTGGGAACCTGGGCCACGATGATGGCTTTGTATGAGCGCGATCACAAGAGCGGCAAAGGGCAATACATTGATCTGAGTGTGCTGGAGCCGCTTTTTACCATTCTTGGCGATCAAGCGATTACTTACGATCAACTTGGCAAAGTACAGCAACGCACCGGCAACCGCGTGCCGTCGATTGGCGCGCCGCGTAATATCTACAAGACGAAAGATGGCCGTTGGTTAGCGCTCTCGGCCAACGCTCCTGCGATAGCTGCGCGCGTCTTTGCGGCAATTGGGCAGCCGGACCTCATCAATGATCCGCGCTTCAAAGACAATCGCGCCCGCATTGCTAATATTGATGAAGTTGATCGCATTGTCGGCGGCTGGATTGCAGAGCAGACGGCGGAAGCCGCGTTGCAAAAATTTGATGAGTACGAATGCGCGTGCGCGCCAGTCTACAGTATCGCCGACATTTTTGCCGATCCTCATTTTCAGGCGCGTGAAGCGGTAACTACGGTAGAGGACCCTGAGTTAGGTCCCATACGGATGCAAAATGTCTTTCCCAGACTTTCGCGTACACCTGGAAAAATTCGCTGGCCTGGGCCGACCCGCATGGGGCAGCACAACGAAGAGATCTATTGTGACAAGCTTGGATTGTCGAAAGAGCGGTTGGTGGAGTTGAAAGAGAAAGGCGTCATATAGAATGCTGCTACATTGATCTCGGTGGATAATTGATCAAGGCGTCATTCCAACGAAAGCGGGAATCTAGGAGAAATAACCACTGGTTCGTGTTGAATCTCTCTGGATGCCCGCCTGCGCGGGCATGACGGTCTACTGTCCATCTGATTCATTGGGATAATCCACTGGAGAGGAGAAATCATTATGTCCCGTCTACGTCGCAGTTTACTATTCGTTCCTGCCAGCAGTGAGAAGTTTTTCGCCAAAGCCAAAGACTCTGCAGCGGATACCCTCATCTTCGATCTCGAAGACGCCGTTGCGCCGGAGCGGAAGCCGGCGGCCCGGGAAACCATGAAGGAGGTGCTGCGAGACCAAGGGTTCGCGCGTTTTGAGCGGACTGTACGCATCAATGCGTTGGATACGCCTTATTTTCTTGACGATGTGCTGGCGATGGTGGAAGCGGGAGCGGATGGCCTGGTCGTGCCGAAGACCAATTCTGCTGAGAGCATCCAGTTCGTCGATCGTCTGGTGTCGCTGGTGGAGCAGCGCTGTGGCCGCGCAGCCGGCTCGGTCACACTCTTGCCTTTAATTGAACAGCCGGAAGCGATCGGCAACGCCTTCGCCATTGCGAAAGCGACGTCGCGTATTGCCGGTATCGCCTTTGGGCACGGCGACTTTTCTCTAGCGATGGGCATCAAGGCGGCCCCCTCGACTGAAGGGGTGGTGTTCCATGCGCGCTGTCAGGTGGTGATGGCGGCCAAAGCTGCCGGTATTACCCCGATCGATAATGTGTTTCTCGATATTCCCAATATCGAAGGGTTAGCCGTAGAAACTCGTCAGGGAAAACAACTTGGTTACGAAGGCAAAGCCTGCATCCATCCCAATCAGGTGGAGCCTGTGAATGTAATTTACACTCCCACCCAGGAAGAAGTGGATTATGCCCGCGAGTTAGTTGCTGCGTTTGAACAAGCGGTTGCCGAAGGGAAGGGCGCTGTGGCCTTCCGGGGCCGCATGATTGATGGTCCGATTGCTGACATTGAGAAGATTGTGCTGGAACGTGCGCGTAAAGCGGGGATGAGCGTATAGCCGATAGCCCGCTCGTTGCACTCGCTTAATAGCTTATGGCAGATAGCCCGCTCCCTGCGGTCGCTCTATAGCATACAGCGGATGACAAAAAGCATCTTGCCATAGAGCGAGCGTAGCGAGTGAGACATCGAGCGAGTGAAACGAGCGAGCCATTTGCCATCTGCTATAGAGTGAGCGCAGCGAACGAGCTATAAAGCGATGTCATGCAACATGGCTTCGCTCATGTTAACGGCGTCCGATTACATTATGTGACGCAAGGGCAGGGACCTCTTGTAATTCTGCTTCACGGGTTCCCCGAGTTTTGGTACTCTTGGCGAAATCAAATCCCGGTGCTGGCCCAGCATTTTCGCGTGGTCGCTCCTGACCTGCGTGGGTATAACGAAAGTGACAAGCCTGTAGGCGTCGCCAATTATCGAGTGGATAGGCTTACTGCTGACGTCATGGGACTGATTCGTGCCTTCGGGGAAGAAAAAGCGATCATCATCGGACATGATTGGGGCGGCGGCGTGGCTTGGGCGTTCGCCTCGCATTATCCGCAGGCGACTGAACGGCTGGTGGTGATGAACTGCCCGCATCCGGGGCCATTGCAAAAGCATTTACGCTCGAACCTCCGCCAGCTTCGTCGTAGTTGGTACATATTCTTTTTTCAGATTCCCTGGTTACCGGAATGGGGAATTCGCCTGAATGCGCGGTGGTTTGTCGAGCAAGCGTTCCGCGGTATGGCAATTCGTAAAGAAGCTTTTCCTGATGAAGAACTCCGTCATTATGTCAACGCGCTCCTAAAACCTGGAGCCTTGACGGCGGCGATCAACTACTATCGCGCGGCGTTCCGCGAAACCGTGCGTGACGGAGAACGGTTATTTCCACAAATCACCTGCCCCACATTACTCATCTGGGGCGAAGAGGACATCGCGCTCGGCAAAGAACTGACGTACGACATGGAGCCATATTTTGCTGATCGTTTGGAGATTAAATACATTCCGCGCTGTAGTCATTGGGTGCAACAAGAACAGCCCGAGCTGGTTAATCAATATCTACTAGATTTTCTCAACTGTTTCGATAGGCAACAGAACTAGGAGTCAGTAGAGAGAACGTGGGTTGAGGCGGGTCTACGACTTCTCATAGATCTCTTCAAACACCTCGCGCCACGATAACTCGGTGACCGAAGCCGCTTGATTCATATCCCCTTCGGCTTCTCGCTTTGCCGCCAGAAAACAGCGGTCCCACATCTCCTGAATAACCGCGTCTGTCAAACTGGGAGTCTCGGCTTGGATGTCTTGAATTTCTTCTCGGGCATTGTAGATCGTAGCCGCCCAACTATAAGAACGCCTCTCTGGTTGAGTGCGCCATTTGATAATATGCGCCATAAGCCGTACAAGATGGCTTTTTAATGCGCGTTTTTCTGATCGCCCCAAGGCTTCAATTAACTCCTTGACGCCAGCCGTAGCTTCGAGAATATTGCCTTTCTGTAATTCTTGCTCAATAGCGACTGCGGTTTGGTAATGGGAACTTGTCGATAGCTCTTGCCAGCCCATAATGCCTCACTGTGTCTTTGATCATGACGCATCTCAGTGTATGCTTACTCGGACTTTTCTTACAGTCCCGTCTTTCTAAATTCATGGAAGCTTCCCCTATATCCTCTGGAGGAGACCGTACGATGGAGCAGCCTCGGTTCAACACCAATCTTTCCCGCGTCAAGCAGTTCCTGTCGTCGCTGCATCATGCGTTCATCTTCATCCCACAACCGTTCATACAAGCGGAGATACGCGGCGCCGAGGGCTTGGGCTTGCTTGTCATTCTTAACAAGCGCTCGGAACTCGACAACAATGTCCGTCTCATGGGAGCCAGTCGGCGTCAAGCAGGTAAGAATCTCTCCGCCCGCGCCTTGCCCTTCTAACGTTCTACTCCAATAGCGCCGATTCGGTTGGTCCATTTGAATTTCAATGATGGCCTCGCGCGGCGTTGCCGCAGGGGGCATCATAATCTGCGCTCGCCAGGACGAAGACGTCTGTTCTAACAACTTCACGTTGAGGAACGATGCACGATGCAGCCACGGCAAATGCTCCCAGTCGCGCACGTTTTCCCAAATGCGCTCTATGGAAGCGTGAAGCGTGCGGCAATACGTCGCAACCAGCGTGGAGGTTTCCGTAGATATCACTTGATTATTCATAGCCTAACGGCGCCTCGAACCCGCCAATGACGTCAGCTAAACGGCGGGCAAAGTCGATGGTAGTGCGGTCCTCAAGATACGGTCCGACAATCTGGACACCAACCGGCAATCCTTGAGAAGTGCGACCAACCGGCGCCATGGTCACTGGCAGATAGGCCATGCCGATCAGGCCGGCCCATGCAACAATATCGAGGTAGGGACGCGTTTGGCCGTTCACGTGAATTGTCCGCGCTAGCATCGGTTCACTGTGATCGTGCGGAATGGCGGACGTCGGTGTAATTGGACATAAGAGCACATCGTAGTTCGTGAAGAACTCTTTCCAGTACCGCCGGTATTGGGCGCGCATTTCATTCCACAAGATCCAGTCCCGATGGCGTTGCACTGCCCCGTGGGCAAAATGCGCGAGATACCCGTCGTCATCCTGAGGCAATTGACCGCTCATTTCAACAAAATTTTGGAATTCTTCGGGTTCGAGTCCGGGAGCAATCGCCGCCCATAACAAACGCAGGTAGACACGAAGCGCATCGGTGAACCGAAAGCCTGGACGCGCTTGGTCGTCTACTTTGACTCCATTTTGTCGCAAGGCTTGCACTGTTGCTTCGTGTCGACTCCGCACTTCGCTATCGATAGGACACGCCGGATCATCTAACCACGCCGCCACGCGATATTCGCGCAAGGCGCCCCGGCGCGGCGAAGGCAATTCTAACCGCCAAGCCAGGCCTTCGTCTTCTTCTGGTTCAGCGAGAAGCCCCAAGGCTAACGAAAGGTCTTTAGCGCTACGGGCAAGCGGTCCCAAGACTGCAATGTCCGCCCCGGAGAGAGACCCCGGTGGTCCGGGGATGTGGCCTCGTAAGGGAATAATGTCATAGCTCGGTTTATGACCGTAGACGCCGCAATAGTGCGCCGGGTTGCGAATCGAACCTCCTATATCGCTGCCCAGTTCTAATCCGGTAAGTCCGGCGCTGAGAGCCGCCGCCGCGCCGCCTGAAGAGCCCCCGGGAGAGCGCGTCAGATCCCACGGATTATTCGTCACTCCAAAGATGGGGTTATAGGTTTGCGCATCTCCGGCAAACACGGGCGTATTGGTTTTACCGAAAATGATGACTCCAGCCGTTTTCAGTCGTGCAACGGCAGGCGCATCATGCGCTGGAATATGATTCGTGTGGATTGGAGCCCCGGCGGTCGTTCGTATTCCTGCCGTCTCGATGGTGTCCTTAATTGTCATCGGCAGACCATGCAGCGGACCCCACAGCTCTCCTCGGGCGAGCGCCTGGTCGGCTTCGTCCGCTCGCTTTCTGGCGCGATCGACGTCAAGTGTCACAACGGCGTTGATCTGTGAGTTGTATTGTTCAATGCGTTTGAGATAGTGGTCCAGCAACTCGCGGCTGCTCACCTCACGATTGCGGATGGCGACTACCAGCTCTAGAGCTGAACGAAAGGCAATGTCAGACATACACTGATTCTCCTCTGTAGAATGGCGCGCTCATTCTATAGCCCGCTCGTTGCACTCGCTTGATAGCAGATAACCCGCGCACTGCGTGCGCTCTATGGCCCGCTCCCTGTGGTCGCTCGATGGCATATCGCTGATGGTCGGAGCTATCTGCCATAGAACGAGCGTAGCGAGTGAGCCATCTGCCGTAGAGTGAGCGCAGCGAACGGGCCGACTACAATTTCCCCGGTCCTGTCGCTTTTGCCCAGCCTTCGGAGAGCGGTACGAAATAGAACATCTCGACGCGCCGGGATTTGAATTTCCACTCGCCATTTACTTTCTCAAACTCATCGTGCAACCGCCCAGCGCCGATCATACTCTCGTCCCCTCGTGTAGCGCGGTTTTCTAGTGAGCATATTCCAGTGGCGCTGTTGCCGTCGATGTGAATCACATGATTGGTGAAAAAAGGTTTCACCCGTAGCGGCCAGGTGCCGCGATAAAATTCCTTGAGGGCGGACCGCCCTTTCGTGATTCCTCTGCCCAGCGAACTGAAGTCCACCGAACCGTCCTCGGTAAACAGATTCGCCATGCGTTCTTCATCTTGCGCCTCGATGGCGAGGCCGTACGCGTAGGTCAACTCTTTGATCTTTTCGCGATCCCACAGTTCTTGCACCATCTCTTCGAGCTTCATTGTGTTCCCTCCTTTGGCTTCATGCGCTTGCACAAGCTCTGTATGTAGAATGGCATACCGGCAAAGACAAGGCTCAACAAGAGGACAATTTTCCGCTTGCACTACTTATCGAACGACGGCTAACGGCTCGGCATTCCTCTGTCGCTCGCCTGCTACGACAATCTTTTTGGCGACGTCAACGAACAACCAAACGAATGCAGCGCCCAAGGCGAGGACCCCAGCGAACTGGAGCGCTGCTTCCCAACCGAAGCGATCAGCAATGATGGGCGTCAATGTGGGGGCTACGGCTCCGCCCACTTGGGTTGCGGTGACGGTGATGCCATACACTGTGCCAGAATGTGGTCCCGCGATATCGATCACCGCGCCTAATCCAGCCGCGCCGGCAAAATAGAGCAAACCATCTCCGAGAGACAACAAGAGCACGGCGACGTATGGATCCGCGGCCTGGGCGCCAAGGTATAGACAGCCGGCGGCTAAAAACAGCCCTGTTGCGGCTACTGCGCGTCGTCCGACTGTGGCCCCATAACGCTTGACCAAGAGATCAGAACACACCCCGCCAATCGGCCCCAACACAGTCACCGCGAGAAACGGTCCAGTCGTGAGAACCCCGCCTTGCATGATCGAGAACCCACGCACATTGACCAAGTACAGATAAAACCAGGACTGGAAGATGTAGATGCCATAGCCAAACCCGAAGTTGGCGATCATCAAAAGCCAGACGTTTGGATGGGTCAGAATTGCCCGCCACGGGGTGGGCTGTTGCTCCAGGCGCGCTTCATTCCCCTGAATGCGCTGCAGCTCTTGTGGGGACACATAGGGATGATCATCTGGGCGATCTGTCGCCAGGCGATACCACAGCCCAGCGAGGACTAGCCCCACCAGCGCAAAGACGTAAAAGGCGGGCCGCCAGCCATAGTGCACCATAATCCAGGAGACGACTGGCGGCGCCAGTCCATATCCGACGCCAATGCCAGAGAGCACCAAGCCGCTCGCAATCGCCCGCTCATCTGGCGCCATCCAACTAGCTATCGTACGCGCCGAGTTCGGATACGCTGCTCCTTCCCCGACGCCGATGAGAAAGCGGATGACCATAAACGATCCCAAAGGTCCCAGCATGCCGGCAATCCACCAGTCCCCGGCGATCGCTGTCAACCCAGTAAACATCGACCACCAGAGAATCGCCAGGGTCAGCATGCGACGCGGACCGACCGTATCGCCTAACCAGCCACCGGGTACATGAAACAGCGCATAGCCGGCGGTAAAGACGGTGTACAACGCGCCCATCTGTACATTTGACAAGCCGTACTCCGGCATAATTTGCTTGGCGGCTACTGAGAAATTCACTGCGTCCATGCTGCGCACGACGCTAATGAACACCAGAAACCACAAGACGGTCCACCGCGTCCGTGTTTCCATATTGCTCCCCTCCTCGGGGGTGAATTGTATGCCGACGAGGGGGAAGTTGTACAGGCTGTCGGTAGTGGTGCAATTTTGCAGGAATGGATGACCCCTGACAACGATCAACCCTTGCGCTTCACCGTGTAGGGGCTTGATTCATCAAGCCCTGTGGCAGGTCCGATTCATCGGACCCCTACTGCGCAAGAAGGCGACCCGATTAAATTGTACCACTACCAGGCTGTCACTGGCTGGCGCCTGTTTTTTTTGCATACTGTGTTGCTAAAGAAACAGTCGAACGCAACTCTACGCCCGATGGGCGGCACAATGAGCCTGGTTTTCCGACCTCATTTCAGTCGGTTTGTTGGCCTCCCTCTTGCAGAACTCTCCAGACCGGACTAAGAAGCCCTGGAGCAGCAGTTCGCTTTCTCGCTGAAGAGCCAAGGGAACGATGGGGGAGCTACACTTTAGAGCTGAAGATCGTTTATCCCTTTTCAACATTAAAGACATTTCATTGCTACTGATCGTAGCTCTCATCTAAAAACAACCGGTAGAAGGAACGCGTGCATGGCTATACGCATCGCCCTCCAGCATTTGACTCACTATCGCTATGATCGTTTGGTTTCCTTGTCGCCTCATCTCGTGCGTCTCAGGCCTGCCCCACATTGTCGCACGCCGATCACTGCGTATTCGCTCAAGATCACTCCTGAGCAGCACTTTTTGAACTGGCAACAAGATCCCTTCGGCAATTTTCTGGCTCGTTTGGTCTTTCCGGAAAAAACTCGTGAACTTGCGGTCGAAGTAGGGCTCGTTGCAGAAATGATCGTCATCAATCCGTTTGACTTCTTTCTCGATCCCTATGCGCAGCACATCCCCTTTTCCTATGATCCGCAATTGGAGAAGGAACTCCGACCGTATCTTGAGATCAAAGAGAGTGGCCCTCAGCTGAGAGAGTGGCTGGCCGGCGTCGATCGTTCTCCGCGAGCGACTGTAGATTGTTTGGTCGATCTTAACCTCCGCTTGCGAGGCGATATTGACTACATCATCCGCATGGAGCCGGGCGTACAGTCCTGCGAGGAAACTCTTACGCTGCGCAAAGGTTCCTGTCGGGATTCGGGCTGGCTGCTCGTGCAGATTCTTCGTCACCTCGGGTTAGCTGCACGGTTTGTGTCTGGTTATTTGATTCAGCTGCAGGCGGACATTAAGCCGCTTGAGGGGCCTGCTGGACCGGAAATGGATTTCACTGATCTGCACGCGTGGGCGGAAGTGTTCATTCCTGGCGCCGGCTGGATTGGCCTTGATCCCACGTCAGGCCTCTTTGCCGGAGAAGGGCATATTCCACTGGCCTGCACTCCTGATCCTGTTAGCGCCGCGCCGGTGACGGGGCTCACTGACGAATGCAAGGTCGATTTCCAATTCCACATGAACGTGACCCGCGTTCACGAAGACCCACGCGTCACTAAGCCATACTCTGAAGAGCAATGGCGCGCGATTGACGCCCTTGGGCAAACAGTGGACGATGACCTGGCTGCAGGAGATGTGCGCTTGACGATGGGAGGCGAGCCCACCTTTGTCTCTATTGACGACATGGATGGCGAGGAGTGGAACACCGCCGCGATGGGTCCAGATAAACGAAAACTGGCCACTACTTTACTGCACCGTCTGTGGGAACGATTTGCACCTGGTGGAGTGTTGCACTACGGGCAAGGCAAATGGTACCCAGGAGAGTCGCTGCCGCGTTGGGGGTTGTATTGCTTCTGGCGTCAAGACGGCATCCCAGTCTGGCGTGATTTGACGTTATTAGCGAATGAGAATCATGTCTATGATTACAACATTGAGCAAGCTCGCCATTTCATACACGCTCTTGCCGCTCGTCTCGGTGTGTCCACAAAGCATATCCTGTCAGGCTATGAAGACACCGCATACTATCTGTGGAAAGAAGAGACGTTGCCGATCAATCTTGATCCTTTGCAAGCTGATTTGAAGGACCCAGAAGAGCGTCGGCGCCTCGCTCGCCTTTTAGACCGAGGCTTAGGCGCGGTGGTCGGCTATACGCTGCCGCTGAAGTGGCAGGGGGAGGCGCATACTGGTGAATGGGGAAGCGGCCCCTGGCTCTTCCGCCGTGACCACCTGTTTCTCGTGCCGGGTGATTCTCCGATGGGATATCGCCTGCCGTTGGATTCTTTGCCCTGGGTCGTCCCTGAAGAACACGAGTTCGAGCCTGAGCAGTCGCCATTTGCTCCTCGTTTGCCTTTGCGAGATGTACATGGCGAGGTTGCGACGCGCTACGCCGAGTCTGCTCCGGACAGCATACCCCATGAAGGGATGCCTGAACAAATATTGAAGTCTCTTCCTGCAACGGAGGCAGACGTCAACAAGCTGGTTCGGACTGCATTGTGCGTCGAAGTGCGCGATGGGCGTTTGTACGTGTTTCTCCCTCCCGTGAAATACTTAGAGCACTATCTCGATCTCATTGCTTCGATCGAGTCGACAGCAAAAGAGTGTAACTGGTCGGTGTTCCTTGAAGGTTATTTCCCTCCGTTGGACTGGCGGCTCCGGCATTTTTCGGTGACTCCCGACCCTGGCGTTATCGAGGTCAACATTCATCCCGCACGCGATTGGCATGAAGTCGTCGAGCACACCTCAGTACTCTATGACGAAGCGCATCAGTTACGGTTGGGAACGGAAAAATTTATGCTTGACGGGCGGCATACTGGCACCGGCGGCGGGAATCACATGACACTGGGAGGGTCCACGCCGGCGGATAGTCCGTTCCTCCGTCGCCCTGAGCTGCTACAAAGTTTACTCACCTACTGGCAACATCATCCCAGCCTTTCGTATCTCTTCTCCGGCCCCTTTGTTGGGCCTACCAGCCAGGCGCCACGAGTAGATGAAGCTCGCCACGAAAGCCTGTACGAACTGGAAATTGCCTTTCAGCAAACTCCAATCGGTGAAGCAATAGCCCCGTGGCTTGTTGACCGGTTATATCGCCATTTACTCGTTGATATCACCGGCAACACGCATCGCGCCGAGTTCTGCATTGACAAGTTGTATTCTCCAGATACGGCCAGCGGACGATTAGGGCTTGTCGAGATGCGTGCTTTTGAGATGCCGCCTCACGCCCGTATGAGTCTCGTGCAAATGCTGCTGTTGCGCGCTCTGGTGGCGCGCTTCTGGAAGGAGCCTTATCGAAAACCGCTCGTGCGTTGGGGGACTGAACTGCAGGATCGCTTCACGTTGCCGCACTATCTGTGGCAGGATTTTCGTGACGTCATTTGCGAGCTGCAACATGTTGGGTATCCTTTTCAACAAGAATGGTTTGCGCCGTTTTTTGAATTCCGTTTTCCCCATTATGGGGCAGTGCAGACGGGAGACATTGAGTTGGAACTCCGTCTCGCGATTGAACCGTGGCATGTTTTGGGAGAAGAAGCCGCCGCCGGAGGGATGGCCCGCTACGTCGATTCTTCTGTCGAACGGGTACAGGTCCAAGTGCGCGGCATGACGGACTCGCGTCACCTTGTAGCGTGCAATGGACGGCGCGTTCCCCTGCGCGCCACTGGAACGAACGGAGAATATGTTGCCGGCGTGCGCTATAAAGCGTGGCAACCTCCTTCAGGGTTGCATCCCAGGTTGCCCGTGCATAGTCCTCTGATTTTTGATATTCTTGATAAATGGAACAGTCGAGCTATTGGAGGATGCACCTACCATGTCGTGCATCCCGGCGGGAGAAATTACGAGACCTTTCCTGTCAATGCAAACGAGGCCGAGGCGCGCCGCATCGCTCGTTTCTGGCCGTATGGACACACGTCTGGTTCTACATCGCCTGTTTTAGAGGAACCCCCCGGCGAGTTTCCTCATATTCTCGACTTGCGCCGTCAGTATGAATGCTGAAATTCCTCTTCATCTTGACCAATCCTCCGCCATAGGAGCATACGCTACTCTGCCGAGTTCATACGATGAGATGCGTGAAACGACAGGAGCACTGCGACCGCATTGGGAGTACGTGGGCCGCTCTCTAGAAACACTTGGTCAGCAAGAACTGTTGCAGAGGGAGCAAGAAGCAAGACGTTTACTCCAGGAAAACGGCGTCACTTACAACGTCTACGACGATTCCCAGGGCATGCCCCGCCTTTGGGAACTCGATCTTGTTCCAGCTTTGGTCACTAGTCAGGAGTGGAACACGGTTGAACGCGGCTTGATGCAACGGGCCGAACTCTTGAATCTTATTCTGGCCGACCTCTATGATCGGCGCACGCTGATCGCGAGAGGATTGCTGCCGCCGGAAGTCGTGTACGCTCATCCGGGTTTTCTGTTGCCGTGCGTCGGCGTTCGTGCAGCCGGGAACAGTTATCTTCCTTTGTATGCTTCCGACATCGCCCGTGCTCCTGACGGCGGCATTTGGGTGATTGGCGACCGCGCCCAGGCTCCCTCTGGCTCCGGCTATGCTCTGGAAAACCGCATCGTGCTCTCACGGGTGCTGCCCAGTCTCTATCGGGACTCGCACGTCCACAGTGTCGCTCTGTTTTTTCGCGCGCTGCGGGCCACGTTAAGTGCGCTGGCGCCGCAACGGCGCGACAATCCACGGATTGTCTTGTTGACGCCGGGACCAGGCAACGAGACGTACTTTGAGCACGCCTATCTTGCCAACTATCTAGGCTTTTCATTGGTGCAGGGCGGAGATCTCGCCGTCCGTGACGGGAAAGTATGGCTCAATACTGTCGATGGGCTCCAGCCTGTTGACGTGATTCTCCGCCGGGTGGATGACACTTTCTGTGATCCTTTGGAATTACGCGCAGACTCGCTCTTGGGCGCGCCTGGCTTGTTACAGGCGGCGCGGCTTGGCAATGTCGCGATTGTGAACCCTCTGGGCAGCGGAGTCCTGGAAAATCCGGCTTTGTCGGCGTTTCTTCCTACCCTGGCGCGGCAGCTTTTAGGCGAAGATCTGCAGCTCCCATCGGTAGCGACGTGGTGGTGCGGCGCTGAAAAAGAGCGCGAATATGTGCTCTCTCACCTTGAGCATTTAGTAGTGAAGCCGATCTTTCCTCATCCCAGTACGGCTACGGTGTTTGGGGCCGCTCTGAGCACAACGGAACGACAAGAGCTGGCCGAGCGGATCCGTTCACAACCGCATCTCTTTGTCGGGCAAGAACAAATTGCTTTGTCCACGGCGCCGGTGCTGACGCGCGACGGATTGGAACCCCGCCCGATGGTGTTGCGCAGTTTTCTGGTTGCACGAGATGGGTCGTATGTGGTGATGCCAGGAGGTCTCACCCGCGTATCGCCGAGTCCCGATAGTTGGGTGGTTTCGAACCAACGGGGCGGCGTCAGCAAAGATACCTGGGTGCTCGCATCAGAGCCGGAACGGGCCGTGAGCTTGTCCGGTTCACCTGCTCATGCAGTCGATGTGAGCCGTTCCGGAGGAGAGGTGCCAGGGCGCGTGGCGGATAACTTGTTCTGGCTTGGTCGCTATGCAGAACGCGCAGAAGGAACCGCCCGTTTATTGAGAACTGTCTTGATGAGACTCGTCGAGGCCGACCCTCTTCGTGAGGAACTTGGGTTCCCGATGTTGCTGCACTTGGTCACGCAACTGACGACGACCTATCCAGGATTTGTCGGAGAAGAGGCGGCAGAGCGACTTGCTGCTCCAGAAGAGGAAATGTTCGATGTGATCGGCAATGGCCAACGACCTGGCAGTCTCCAGTTTACGCTGAACGGTATGGCGCTGGCGGCGCGCTCGGTGCGAGACCGGCTGTCGGATGACTGTTGGCGGATGGTGAATAACTCACAGCATGTGCTTGAACCGCCATTGAATCCGAGTACGGCTATTGCCGGGTTAGAGCAATTGATATTTGGACTTGCGGCCTTTACCGGTTTGAGCACGGAAAATATGAGTCGAGGCTATGGTTGGCGTTTTCTCGATATGGGGCGCCGTTTAGAGCGCGCGGTTTTTAGTTGCGGTTTGCTGCGGATGGGGCGTGACGCGGTCAATGGGTCGAGCGCCGCCTTGTGGGACGTCCTTCTTACCATCACCGATACCCTGGTCACGTATCGACGCCGCTATCGTTCTCATATCCAGGAGATTCCTGTGCTCGATCTGTTGTTGCTCGACGAAGGCACTCCGCGTTCCATCGCCTACCAGTACGCGCGCTTGCAGGAGCATGTGACAGCTCTGCCCGCAAAGCCAAGGCTTCCACAGCGCAGCGCCGGAGAGCGACTCGTGCTAGAAGCATTGACCATGCTACGACTCGTCGACTTGCCCCGCCTCGTGAACGGGTCTCGCGGGCAGGACGCGAACGGAGAATTTGATCAACTTCTTGTCCGCGTCGGAGAGCTGTTACACGCCTTTTCTGACGCCATCACAGTGAGTTATTTTCGCCAGACGGATCTTCCACAGCAATTGGTGGACATTCAATAATGCTGTATCAGGTCAGTCATACAACGCAGTATCGTTACCGTGAGCCGGTGACGTTGTGTCATAATGAAGCCCGGTTGTTGCCGCGCTCTCTTTCGCGGCAGCGCTGCGTGGATGCTCGCATTCGGATCGAACCCAAGCCTGCAGTGTACCAGGAACGCAAGGACGTCTTTGGGAACCGTGTTGTGTACTTTTCTATAGAGGAGCCTCATACGACGTTAGATGTGCACGCTGCGAGCGAGGTGCAGCTTTTCTCTCTTTTACCTCCAAATCTAGAGATGACGCCTCCGTGGGAAGAGGTACAGGCGCTATTGCAGAGCGATACGCAGCGGGGCGTACTGGAAGCTCGCCAATTCGTGCTCGAGTCTCCTTTTGTCAATATTGACCCGATTTTCTCCGAGTACGCCAAGCCGGCATTTTTGCCAGGACGACCAGTGCTGCTCGCTGTGCATGAGCTGATGAGCCGTATTTTTACTGAGTTTGCGTACGACCCTGGATTTACAACAATCGCAACACCTCTCTTCCAAGTGTTTGAGCACAGGCGCGGCGTGTGTCAGGATTTTGCGCATTTCGCCATCGCCTGTTTACGTTCTTTGGGGCTTGCCGCTCGCTATGTGAGCGGATATTTGGAGACCCTTCTGCCCCCAGATCCCTCGCGACTAATCGGCGGCGCCGCCTCTCACGCCTGGGTGTCGGTGTATTGTCCTGAGCTCGGCTGGATCGACTTTGATCCAACAAACAACCTCATGCCTTCAGATCGCCACATCGTTGTGGCCTGGGGGCGGGACTACAGCGACGTAACGCCGCTGAAAGGCACAATCATAGGCGGCGGCTCCCATGAATTACAGGTGGGCGTGGAAATGCAAAAAGTGGAAGACTGAATTGTTTCTCCTCCTCGTGGATCGTCAAACGCAAAAATCGATAATATCGTTCCCAGGCTCTGCCTAATTCATCTGCAGGAAACCTGTTGGGGAATATCGTACTCCTCGATGCGGTCAACGCGGAGGTAGGGGCTTGATTGATCAAGCCCTTGCGTGGGTCCGATGAATCGGACCCCTACAGTGGTATT
>JACXTT010005138.1_pt1 | contig 19127 bp, 19 predicted proteins | sample 9270951 | NCBI WGS metagenome assembly JACXTT01 (sample SAMN15532306, study PRJNA645909) | rock metagenome | isolation source: weathered quartz diorite | place: Puerto Rico | collected 2017-06-21 | reverse complement strand
CGGAATACGCGAAAGCCGCGATCGAAACCCACGGCGTCTTGCGCGGAAGCTGGTTCGCCGGCAGGCGCCTGCTGCGTTGCCACCCGTGGTACCCCGGCGGAGCCGACCCGCTACCCTGAATAGAAAACGTCTTCCATGGACAGTTTGCGATTATTTGCGGCGATGATTTTCGCAGTTTCCGTTTTTCTGCTGTTTGACGCATGGGTAAAGGAACGTAACCCACAGCCGGTGCCACCGCAGGATGCGGCACAAAAGGCCGTGACTGCCACACCGTCACCGACGCTGCCGCCCGACCTGACGACACCAGCAAGCCCTGCCGCCCCGCCCGCCAAAACTGCGGCGTCAAGCCCTGCGAACTTGCCCGTGATCACGGTGCGTACCGATGTGCTTAACGCGGAAATCGACCCGGTTGGCGGGGTGTTGCGCAGGCTTGAGTTTACCCAGCACAAGGACAAGATCGACAAGAACAGGAGTTTCATTCTCTTCGAGCAATCAGCCGATCATACTTACCTGGCGCAAAGCGGCCTCATCGGCGACAAGCTGCCGAACCACACAACGCCCTATCGTGCCGCCAACACGAATTACCGATTGAGCGACGGCAGCGATGAAGTAGCCGTTACTTTAACCGCACCAGAAGCCGATCGTATCGCCGTGACTAAGCGCATCACTTTCCAGCGCGGCAGCTATCTCATCAACGAGTCCTTTCAGATTGTCAACGGTGGCAGCGACGAGCTGAAGCCGTTCGCCTATTTCCAGTTTCTTCGCGACGGAAAACCGGCCGCAGGCGATTCGAAGGTGGTGCCGACCTACACCGGCGCGGCGGTGTACACGGACCAGTCTAAATTCCGCAAGGTAGCGTTCAGTGACATCGATAAGGGCAAGGCTGACTATCCTAAACATGTCAACGACGGCTGGATTGCTTTCGTGCAGCACTACTTCGTGGCGGCGTGGCTTCCGCCCGGTGAGACTCCGCGCGAGTTCTATACGCGTGCGCTGAGCAACGGCCTGTACGCTGCTGGCGTTATCGTGCCTGTGGGTGGTATTGCACCGGGCGCCTCGGGGCACGTCGATTTGCGTTTGTACGCCGGCCCGCAGGAGCAGGAAAAGCTCGCCAAGCTTGCTCCGGGCTTGGAACTGACGGTGGATTACGGCTGGCTCACGGTCATCGCGGCACCGTTGTTCTGGGTGCTTTCCGCGATACAGAAGTGGGTGAACAACTGGGGGGTGGCGATCATCATCCTGACGGTCATCATCAAGCTGATCTTCTATCCGTTGTCGGCCGCAAGTTACAAATCGATGGCGAAAATGCGCGTGCTCGGGCCGAAAATGCAGAAGCTCAAGGAGCAGTACGGCGACGACCGGCAGCGTATGCAGCAAGCGATGATCGAGATGTACAAGACCGAGAAGATCAACCCGCTCGGGGGTTGTCTACCGATTGTGGTGCAGATTCCGGTGTTTATCGCGTTGTACTGGGTATTGCTTGCGAGCGTGGAATTGCGCAACGCGCCATTCATGCTCTGGATCACCGATCTGTCGGCGCAGGACCCGTACTACATCCTTCCGGTGCTGATGGGCATCACCATGATCATCCAGACTTCGTTGAACCCGACCCCGCCGGATCCGGTGCAGGCGAAGGTGATGAAAGTCATGCCAGTGGTCTTCAGTGTGTTCTTCTTCTTCTTCCCGGCGGGGCTGGTACTCTACTGGCTGGTGAACAACATTCTTTCCATCGCGCAGCAGTGGCAGATCACGCGCGCACTCGAGCGGTCAAAACCCGCTCATGTCCCGCGCTGACACGATTGCCGCGATCGCGACGGCCCCCGGTCGCGCCGGAATCGGTGTAGTCCGCGTTTCCGGCTCCGGGGTCCGCGCCATCATTGCGGGAATTCTTGGGCGAGTGCCCGAGCCTCGGATCGCCACGCTTTGCAATTTTCACGATGCGGTGGGCGGAACGCTCGACCGCGGCCTGGCATTGTTCTTCTCCGCGCCGAACTCCTACACTGGGGAGGATGTGCTCGAACTTCACGGACATGGCGGACCCGCGGTAATGCAACTGGTGCTGCGACGTTGTCTTGATCTGGGCGCGCAACCGGCGCAGCCAGGCGAGTTCACTCGTCGCGCCTTCCTCAACGACAAGCTTGACTTGGCCCAGGCGGAAAGCGTCGCCGACCTGATCGACGCCAGTTCAGAGGCCGCGGCGCGCGGAGCAATGCGTTCTCTGGCGGGCGAGTTCTCGGTGCGTATCGGTCGTCTCGTCGGCGCCTTGATCGAACTGCGGGCGTTGGTGGAAGCGACGCTGGATTTTCCAGACGATGAGATTGACTTTCTTGAGCGGGGCGATGCATTTAAGCGATTGGCACAGCTGCGCGCCGAAGTCGCCGAAGTTCTGCGCGCAGCGAAGCAGGGCAGGATTCTACGCGATGGCGCGAGATGTGTATTGATCGGTCAGCCTAACGTCGGCAAGTCGAGTTTGCTCAACCGCCTCGCCGGCGATGAGGTCGCGATTGTCACGGAAATTCCGGGCACCACCCGCGACCCGTTACGGCACGAACTGGTAATCGACGGTGTACCGGTGCATGTGATCGACACTGCCGGGCTGCGCGAGCCGCGGGAGCCGGTGGAAAAAATCGGTATCGAACGCGCGTGGCGCGAAATCGGTCAGGCGGACGTTGCCATGCTGGTGGTGGACGTGACCCTGGGGATGGTGGACGCCGATTGCGCGATCCTCGCCAAACTGCCGGACAAGATCAGAAGGATATTTATTTTCAATAAGATAGATCTATCTGGGGAACCGCCTTCGGCGTCCGAGCTGGAAGACCGGGTGGAGATCCGGGTATCGGCCAAATCCGGCGCAGGGTTGGAACTGTTGCGCGCCAACATTCTGCGGGCGGTCGGCTGGCGACCGGCAGAGGAAGCGCAATTCATGGCCAGAGAGCGACACTTGCGGGCGCTCCAAAAGGCCGACGCAGCGCTCGCGCGCGCAGCCAGTCAGGCGAAGGCGATCGAATTGTTTGCTGAAGAGCTACGAGTGACTCAACAGGCACTAGGTGAGATTACAGGCCAGTTGAGCGCAGACGATCTGCTCGGCGAAATTTTCTCCCGTTTCTGCATCGGCAAGTAGACGGTCGTGACCGATGTCCTTGTTCTGTGTGCATTTGCGTTTTTCGGCGGACTGGTGGACGCGGTCGCCGGCGGCGGTGGCCTGCTCCTTGTACCTGCGCTGTTTGCGGTCTATCCGTCCGCGTCGCCCGCGCTCCTGCTCGGCACGAACAAGCTCTCTGCGATAGCCGGTACCACCTTCGCCACGCTGCGCTACGCCTGGTCAGTGCCGATTCGCTGGCGGACAATCCTACCCGCTGCACTGGTCGCATGTGGTGGCGGCCTTGCCGGGGCAAAGGCGGTGACCTCGATCGAGCCCGGCGTACTGCGGCCGTTGATCCTCTTCATGCTGGGAGTGGTCGCGATTTACACGCTGACGCGGCGAAACTTCGGCTCCGCGCCCAACAGGCGAGCGCGACTCGAGATCGAGGGGGTGGGGGTGGCTGCATTGGCGGCGGTCGTTGGTTTCTATGACGGATTCTTCGGTCCGGGCGCCGGCAGTTTTTTCCTGTTCGGTCTGGTAAGGCTGTTCGGGTACGATTTTCTCACCGCCGCCGCCGCGACCAAGGTCCTGAATCTGGCCACGAATTTCGGTGCGTTGATGTTGTTCGTGGCGAGCGATAATGTCCTTTACGCGGTTGGGTTGCCGATGGCGGCCTCCAGCATCGCGGGCGGATTGCTCGGTGCCCAACTGGCGGTTCGCCAGGGCAACCGCTTCATTCGCTGGATGTTTCTGGTGGTCGTCGTGGCGCTTATCGTCAAGCTTGCCTATGATTTGCTGCTGCGGCCATAGGTGATTTGTTCCACGTGAAACATTCGGCGCCCGATGACGGCGGATGTTTCACGTGGAACATTTCCGGATTCCTCGAAGTCGGCGCTTTCGGGTATGATTCGGCCCTCTTTTCGGGGCCGGCAATGCAGCACTCCAATTCTTTCGACGTCATCGTGGTGGGCGGCGGTCATGCCGGCACCGAGGCCGCCCTGGCAGCGGCCCGGGCGGGTTGTTGCACGCTACTGCTGACCCATAACATCGAAACCCTCGGCCAGATGTCTTGCAATCCGTCGATCGGCGGAATCGGCAAAGGGCACCTGGTCAAAGAGGTGGATGCGCTGGGTGGCGTAATGGCGGCCGCCACCGACGAAGCGGGAATCCAGTTTCGCGTCCTCAATTCCAGCAAGGGACCGGCGGTGCGAGCCACGCGTGCGCAGGCCGACCGTGTGTTGTATCGCCAGGCTGTCCGTTGGCGGCTCGAGAATCAGGAAAATCTCACGATCTTTCAGCAAGCTGTGGATGATCTGAGCCTCGACGGCGAGCGCGTAACCGGTGTGGTGACGCAGCTCGGTATACGCTTCTATGCGCAGACCGTGGTCCTGACGACCGGTACATTCCTGTCGGGACTGGTGCACGTCGGACTGGATCACTACCAGGCCGGGCGCGCTGGCGATCCGCCGGCAATGAGTTTGGCGCGGCGGCTGCGCGAATTGCAGTTGCCGGTCGGACGCCTGAAGACCGGCACGCCACCGCGGCTTGATGGCCGCAGCATCGACCATTCGGTAATGATCGAGCAGCCGGGCGACGACCCAGTACCGGTGTTTTCCTTCCTCGGTTCAGCCGGCCAGCATCCGCGGCAACTGCCGTGCTGGATTACCCATACGAATTTGCGCACGCATGAAATCATCCGTGGTGGGCTTGATCGTTCGCCGATGTTCACCGGGATAATCGAAGGTGTCGGGCCGCGTTACTGTCCGTCTATCGAGGACAAGGTCACGCGCTTCGCCGAAAAGAATTCGCATCAGATCTTTCTCGAACCCGAGGGCCTGACCACCAACGAGGTCTATCCGAACGGCATTTCGACCAGCTTGCCGTTCGACGTACAGGCAGAATTAGTTCATTCGATCAAGGGGTTGGAAAATGCACATCTGACCCGCCCAGGCTACGCCATCGAATACGACTACTTCGATCCGCGAGGGCTGAAGTCGTCGCTGGAAACCAAGGCGATCAAGGGGCTGTTTTTCGCCGGCCAGATCAACGGCACCACCGGCTACGAAGAAGCGGCAGCCCAGGGCCTGCTTGCCGGAATCAATGCGGCGCTGCTGGTACAAGGCAAGGAACCCTGGTGTCCGCGGCGCGATCAGGCTTACCTCGGCGTACTTGTGGACGACCTGATTACTCGCGGCGTGACCGAGCCCTATCGGATGTTTACCAGCCGTGCTGAATACCGCCTGAGTTTGCGCGAAGACAACGCCGACATGCGTCTCACGGAAATCGGCAGGCGCCTTGGCGTGGTAGACGATGCGCGCTGGGAGTTCTTCGAACACAAACGCGAAGCGGTCGCGCGCGAATTGGAGCGCCTTAAGACGACATGGGTCAACCCGAAGCTGCTGGCCGAAGAAACCATGCTGCAACTGTTCGGACAGCCTTTGGACCGTGACTACACATTGGAGGAGCTGCTGCGCCGGCCGTCGGTTTGTTATCGCGATCTGATGGCGTTGACCGATGCGGGACCCGGTGTGACGGAGGATCAAGCTGCGGAACAGGTCGAAGTCCAGACCAAGTATCGGGGATACATCGAGCGCCAGCGTGAAGAGGTCGAGCGGCAGGAGCACTTCGAAACTCTGTGCCTGCCCGCGGATCTCGATTATCGCAACGTGCGGGGACTGTCGATCGAGGTGCAGCAGAAACTCAACAAGCACAGGCCCGAGACGCTGGGGCAGGCCGCGCGCATCTCCGGCATCACTCCAGCGGCGATTTCGCTGCTGCTGGTGCACTTGAAGCGCGGCATCAAGGCGATAGCCGAGCCTGGCGCCAGCCACGGCAGCCAGGTACACGCCGCGGGAAACCGCGGTTGAGCCAGGCGGCTGAGGTGTTGCGCCAGGGTATTGCCGACCTGGAATTGGCGTTGCCGCAATCGACGACCGAAGGGCTGCTGGACTACCTGGCGCTGCTAGCGAAGTGGAATCGCGTCTACAACCTCACGGCAATCCGTGAGGAAACGAAGTGGGTCAGTCATCACCTGCTCGATAGCCTCGCGGTTGTGCCGCACCTACCGGCAGGACGACTTGTAGATGTGGGCAGCGGCGCAGGGTTACCGGGGATCCCAATCGCGTTCGCATGTCCCGACAGACAGGTGACGTTGCTCGATTCGAACCAGAAGAAAGGCGCGTTTTTGACTCAGTCATCCACCGAGCTGGCGCTCACCAACGTCAAGGTGGTAGTCGAAAGAGCCGAGTCGTACCGACCCGTCACGACATTTGACGTCGTCATCTCGCGTGCCTTCTCCAGCATTGCCGACTTCATCAGGCTTGCAGGCCACCTGCGCACGCCCGGAGGCGTGCTGGTTGCGATGAAAGGCGCGCGCCCAGACGCAGAGATCGCGCAGCTTCCAGACTCCTGGAAGGCGAAAGCAATCATCCTGCTGCAAGTGCCCCGGCTCAGTGCGAAACGCCATCTGGTCATGCTGCGCCCGGGCGCAACAGCGGACATCAGCTGAACAACATGCCCCGCATACTCGCGATCAGCAATCAGAAAGGCGGGGTCGGCAAAACCACCACCAGCATAAATCTCGCTGCGAGCCTGGTAATGGCCGGGCGGAGCGTGCTGCTGGTGGACATCGATCCGCAGGGCAACGCCACCATGGGAAGCGGCATCGACAAACGCAGCCTCAAAGCAACGGTCTATCAAGTATTGCTGGGTTCCGCGTCGATATCGTCGGTCAGGGCGCGCAGCCAGAGTGGCGGCTATGACCTGATCCCTGCCAACCGCGAACTCGCTGGCGCGGAAGTGGACATGGTGGAGCTGCCAGAACGCGAAACGCGGCTGAAGGCGGCACTCGAAGAGATCAAGGCGCAGTACGACTACGTGCTCATCGACTGTCCGCCCGCGCTCAATCTTCTGACGGTGAACGGGCTGTGCGCGGCCAACGCGGTAATGATTCCGATGCAGTGCGAGTACTACGCGCTTGAAGGCCTGTCTGACTTGGTGCAGACCATCAAGAAAGTGCGCATGAATCTGAATCCCGCGCTCGAAATCGAGGGTTTGCTGCGCACCATGTACGACCCGCGCAACATGCTTTCGCAACAGGTCTCGGATCAACTCCAGCAACACTTCGGCAACAAGGTCTACCGTACCGTGATCCCGCGCAATGTACGGCTTGCAGAGGCTCCCAGCCACGGCATCCCGGCGCTCAGCTTCGACCGGCAATCGAAAGGCGCGATGGCCTACCTCGCACTGGCAGGCGAGATGCTCGGCAAGAACACTTAGGAAAACCGAAGATGGCGAAACTCAAAGGACTTGGCCGCGGGCTCGACGCGCTGCTCGCCGGCAACGATACCCGGGCCGAAGACGCGCAGGCCGAGCTCGCGGTGGGCCTGCTGAGGCCCGGCCGCTTCCAGCCGCGCACGCGCATGGACCCGCAGTCGATTGCGGAACTTGCCGACTCGATCAAGGCCCAGGGCGTGATCCAGCCGATTCTGGTGCGCCCGGTGGACGGCGGCAAGTACGAGATCATGGCCGGTGAGCGCCGCTGGCGTGCGGCTCAGCTTGCCGGACTGACGCAAGTACCGGTTGTAGTGCGTTCAGTACCCGACCAGGCCGCGCTGGCGCTGGCGTTGATCGAGAACATCCAGCGCGAGGACCTCAATCCGCTGGAAGAAGCGGGCGGCATTCACCGGCTGATAGACGAATTCCGCATGACCCACAACGCCGCGGCGCAGGCAGTCGGGCGCTCGCGCAGCGCGATTACCAATTTATTGCGGCTGCTGAATCTTGCCAAGCCCGTGCAGGAACTGCTGATGCAGCGAAAGCTCGACATGGGCCATGCCCGGGCTCTGCTGGCGCTAAGTGGGCCGCGCCAGGTTGAGTTGGCACACCAAGTTGTCAGCCGCGCGCTGTCGGTGCGTGAAACCGAACAGTTGGCTGGCCGTGCGGAGGCGACCGTCCGCAAGATGCCGCGCAAACACAGGAAGGATCGCGACCTTCAGGCCCTTGAGGAAAATCTTGCGGAGACGCTCGGCGCGCCGGTGACCATAACCCCGGGCAAGCACGGGCGCGGCAAACTGGTCATCGGCTACTCGAGTCTCGATCAACTCGATGAATTCCTCCGCAAACTCCGCCGTTGAACGGCCAGCGCACCGCAGCAAAGAGATCGTCGTTGACAGTGCTTCCTCAACCCCACTAAAATTTTGGCCTTTTTGCGGGTTGCTGCGGCGGCATTGGTTTCAAGAATACCAGCCTCAGGCCGGTGGCAGGAGGGACGATGATCCGGGCGATGGTCAGCATCATCGCCATGCAGGTCGCAGTGACTTTTGGCGTCGCCGCGCTGTTCCTGTTGTTCGGGAACGTCGTATCCGCAAAATCCGCTTTGATCGGCGGCGCAATCGCTTTCATCCCGGGTGCGTTTTACGCATTGCGAGTCATCCGGTCCCGGCATAGTGCAGCGGATCGTTTGCTGCGAGCGCACTATGCCGGCGAATTCGGCAAGCTGATGTTGACCGTGCTCCTGTTCGGCGCGACGTTCGCGTGGGTGAAGGAAATTTCCGTTTTGCCGTTGTTTGCCGGCTACATCGCGACACTATTGGTGTACTGGGCGGCGCTGGTGATGTTTTCGAGAATCTGAACCGACATGAGCACCGAGCAAGCAACGCCGACCTCCACCGAGTACATTGTTCATCACCTGACCAACCTGCACGTCGGTCACGGTTTCTGGACGCTGCATCTCGATACCCTGATTGTCTCCGGTGTCCTCGGTCTGGTGATCTTCGGGATGATGGCGCTGGCCGCGCGGCGCGCCACCAGCGGAGTGCCACGGGGAATGCAGAACTTCTTCGAGATGGTAGTCTCGCTGGTCGATTCGCAGGTGCGGGATACTTTCCACGCCAAGAGCGAACTGGTCACGCCCTTGGCGATCACGATATTCGTCTGGGTGTGGGTGATGAACGCTGTGGACCTGACCCCGGTCGATTTCCTGCCGACGATCGTGCACGCAACCGGGGTGGAGCATTTTAAATTCGTGCCCACCACCGACCCCAACCTGACCTTCGCGATGTCGCTTACGGTGTTCCTGATAATGCTGGGATTCAACGTCAGGTTCAAGGGCATCGGCGGATTCCTTCACGAAGCGCTGAGCGTGCCGTTCGGCAAGTACCTGTTCCCCGTTAACCTGCTGTTCCGCATCATCGAAGACATCGCCAAGCCGATCTCGCTGGCGCTGCGGTTGTTCGGCAACATGTACGCGGGCGAGATGGTTTTCATCCTGCTCGCGGTGTGGGCGGGCGCCGGTTTCCTGTGGGCGCCCTTCAGCGCGGTGCTGAGCCTCGGATGGGCGCTGTTCCACATCCTGATCATCACGCTGCAGGCCTTCGTGTTCATGATGCTGACGATCGTGTACATGAGCATGGCGGCGGAAAGCCATTAAAACGCAACGAGCAATTGTCTTTAATCGTCTAGCACTGGGAGAACAAAAATGGAAATCGCATCGGTATTGGGTATGACAGCCATCGCGGTGGCGCTGCTGATCGGCATGGGCGCCTTGGGTACCGCGATCGGCTTCGGCATTCTCGGGGGCCGCTTCCTCGAGGGCGCCGCGCGTCAACCCGAGATGATCCCGACGCTGCAAGTGAAAATGTTTATCGTCGCCGGTCTGCTCGATGCGGTGACCATGATCGGTGTGGGTATCGCGCTCTATCTGCTGTTTGCCAACCCATTCATTGCCGTGGTCCGGCAGGCAGTCGGCGGTTAAATCAGTTGTGACGAGTTCGGGAGGTTAGCGTGAATATCAACGCTACATTGTTGGGCCAGGCGATCTGGTTCGCCCTTTTTATCTGGATCACGATGAAGTTCGTCTGGCCGCCGTTGAGCAAGGCGATGCACGATCGCCAAAAGCAGATCGCCGACGGCCTGGCCGCCGCGGAACGCGGCAAGCAGGAGCTTGAGCTTGCGGCGAAGCGCGCGGCCGAAGAGCTGCAGCGCGCGCGCGCGCAGGCGAGCGAGATCGTTTCTCAGGCCGAGAAGCGCGGGGCCGGCGTGGTCGAAGAGGCCAAGTCTGCCGCCAAGGCGGAGGCCGACCGTATAGTTGCTGCAGCGAAGGCAGAGATCGAGCAGGAGGTGTTCCGCGCCAAGGAGTCACTGCGAGCACAGATCTCGGTGCTGGCGGTGACCGGTGCCGAAAAGATCCTCAAGCGCGAGGTGGACGCCAAGGCGCACGCGCAGTTGCTATCCGGCCTCGAGTCCGAACTCAGGTAACCCCGGTATGGCCGAACTCGCAACCGTTGCCAGGCCTTACGCGGAGGCAGTGTTCCGGCTGGCCAAGGAAGGTAACGAACTTGCCACCTGGTCGGAAAAGCTGGCGTTCATCGCCGCGGTCTACCAGGATCCGCAGATGCAGGCGGCGATCGGCAATCCGAAGGTCACCGTCAACGACATCGAACGCCTGATGCTTGCCATCTGCGGCGAGCGCGTCGATGGTGCGGCCCGAAATCTCATTCAGTTGCTGGTGCGCAACCGCAGGTTGGCGGTGCTTCCCCAGATATGCGAGCAGTTCGAGAAACTCAAGGTGGAACACGAAGGCAAGCTCGATGCGAAAATCAGTTCCGCCTACCCGCTCGACGACGCGCAACGCAACGAACTGGTGAACCTGCTGTCCTCCCGATTCAAGCGCAAGATCAACGCCACCGTGACCGTTGGCCCCGAATTGATCGGTGGCGTCAAGGTCGAGGTGGGCGACAAGGTTTGGGATGCCTCGGTACGCGGCAGGCTACAGACCCTGGCCGTGACCCTTTCGAAATAGGAGTTTGCAACCATGCAGTTGAATCCGTCAGAAATCAGCGAACTCATCAAGAGCAAGATTCAGGATCTCGCCACTGCTTCCGAGGTTCGCACCCAGGGCACGGTGGTGTCCGTGACCGACGGCATCTGCCGCATCCACGGCCTTGCCGACGTGATGCAGGGTGAAATGCTGGAGTTTCCCGGCAACACCTTCGGCCTCGCGCTCAACCTCGAGCGCGACTCGGTCGGCTCGGTGGTATTGGGCCAATACGAACACATCTCCGAAGGCGACCCCGTCAAGAGCACGGGCCGTATTCTGGAAGTTCCGGTCGGTCACGAGCTGATCGGGCGCGTGGTCGATGCGCTGGGCCAGCCGATCGACGGCAAGGGCCCGATTGCCGCCAAGGAAACCGATGTGATCGAGAAGGTCGCACCGGGTGTGATCTGGCGTAAGTCGGTATCCCAGCCGGTGCAGACGGGGCTCAAGGCGATCGATGCGATGGTACCGATCGGCCGTGGCCAGCGCGAGCTGATCATCGGCGACCGCCAAACGGGCAAGACCGCGGTCGCGGTGGACACCATCATCAACCAGAAGGGCAAGGACCTGTTTTGTATTTATGTCGCCATCGGCCAGAAGGCTTCCACGGTCGTGAACGTAGTGCGCAAGCTCGAAGAGCACGGTGCCATGGCTTACACCATCGTCATCGCGGCCACGGCATCGGAGTCCGCGGCGATGCAGTACATCGCGCCGTATTCCGGCTGCACCATGGGCGAGTACTTCCGCGACCGCGGCCAGGACGCGCTGATTATTTACGACGATTTGACCAAGCAGGCCTGGGCCTACCGCCAGGTCTCGCTGTTGCTGCGGCGCCCTCCAGGGCGCGAAGCTTACCCTGGCGACGTGTTCTACCTGCACTCCCGCCTGCTGGAACGTGCGGCCCGGGTGAGCGAGGCCTGGGTCGAGCGATTTACCAACGGCAAGGTCAAGGGCAAAACCGGCTCGCTCACCGCGCTGCCGATCATCGAAACCCAGGCCGGTGACGTGTCAGCGTTCGTTCCGACCAACGTGATTTCGATTACCGACGGCCAGATCTTCCTGGAAACCGATTTGTTCAACGCCGGCATTCGTCCCGCAATCAACGCCGGCGTATCGGTGTCGCGGGTCGGCGGCGCCGCGCAGACCAAGATCATGAAGCGCAAGGACACCGGCGGGGGCGTGCGGCTGGCGCTGGCGCAATACCGCGAGCTGGCGGCGTTCGCGCAGTTCGCTTCCGATCTCGACGAAGCCACCCGCAAGCAGCTCGAGCGCGGCCGCATGGTCACCGAGCTGATGAAACAGCCGCAGTTCCAGCCATTGCAGGTATGGGAAATGGCGCTCACCCTGTTTGCAGTCAACAACGGCTATTACGACGACATCGACGTCAAGAAGGCGCTGGCCGGGGAGAAGTCCATGCGCGACTACCTCAAGACCAAATATGCGGCGCTGATTGCGCGGATGGACAAGGACCTGGCCGCCGCCGACGAGAAGGCGTTGCACGAGGCGATCAAGGACTGGAAGAAGAACGGCAGTTATTGACGGACATCCTGCGGATACCGCAATGACTGCGCGCGTAGGAGCGAATGACGGGATGTCGCCCAACGCGCGCGCCGCCGCAACCGGAAACTAGACTATGCCCGGTACAAAAGAGATACGCACCAAGATCAAGAGTGTGCAGAACACTCGCAAGATCACCAAGGCGATGGAAATGGTCGCCGCATCGAAGATGCGAAGGGCGCAGGAGCGCATGCGCGCGGCGCGCCCGTACAGCGAGAAGATCCGCAACGGGGCGGCGCACATTTCCCACGCCAATGCCGAGTACCGCCATCCTTTCCTGGTGGAGCGCGATACGGTTAAACGCGTCGGCATCATCGTCGTTACCACCGACAAAGGCCTGTGCGGCGCGCTCAATACCAACGTACTGCGCATGGTGCTCAATCAGTACAAGCAGTGGCAGATCGAGGAAGAAGAAATCGACGCCTGCTGCATCGGAGGCAAGGGTCTCGCCTTCATGCAGCGCCTCGGCGCGAACATCGTATCCCAGGCGACGGGCTTGGGCGATCGTCCGAAACTCGAGAGCCTGATAGGCGCGGTCAAGGTCATGCTCGACCGCTACACCGAAGACCGGTTCGACCGCGTGCTGATTTTCTACACCCGCTTCATTAACACCATGAGGCAGGAACCGGTAATGGAGCAGTTGCTGCCGCTATCCGGGGAACGCCTCGGCGCACCCGAGGGAACCTGGGACTACCTCTACGAGCCGGAGGCGAAGACCGTGCTCGAACAGGTACTGACCCGCTACATCGAGGCGGTGGTCTATCAGGCCGTTTCGGAGAACATGGCTTCCGAGCAGTCGGCGCGAATGGTGGCGATGAAGTCTGCTTCCGACAACGCGGCTACGCTGATTGACGAGCTGACCCTGATCTACAACAAGAGCCGCCAGGCGGCGATCACCAAGGAGCTGTCCGAAATCGTCGGCGGAGCGGCGGCCGTCTAAACTTCATTTCACCCGGAGGCGCAGAGCCCGCGGAAACTGCGAGAGCGAGACAGGAATTTCTCCGCTTTCTCTGTGCCCTTGCATGTTCTGTGGTAAACCGAATTTGATCTAGACTCTAGGAAACGATAATGAGCCAAGGAACCATTGTTCAGTGCATCGGCGCGGTGACCGACATCCAGTTCCCGCGCGAGGCGATGCCGAAAGTCTATGACGCGCTGGTACTCGAAGAATCGGCGGACGCTTCCTTTGCTGAAAAAGGGTTGACCTTCGAAGTGGAGCAGCAGCTCGGCGACGGCGTGGTGCGCTGCATCGCGCTGGGCTCCTCCGACGGTCTGCGCCGCGGTATGAAAGTGAAGAACAGCGGTGCCCCGATTACGGTGCCGGTCGGCAACGGCACACTTGGCCGCATCATGGACGTACTCGGCCGGCCGATCGACGAAGCCGGTCCGGTCAGGACCGACGAGAAACGCTCGATTCATCAGCCGGCACCGAAGTATGCGGAACTGTCGCCTTCGGTCGACCTGCTCGAAACCGGCATCAAGGTGATCGACCTGATCTGCCCGTTCGCCAAGGGCGGCAAGATCGGCTTGTTCGGCGGGGCGGGAGTGGGTAAGACCGTCAACATGCTCGAGCTGATCAACAATATCGCCAAGCAGCACTCCGGCCTGTCGGTCTTCGCCGGCGTGGGCGAACGCACCCGCGAAGGCAACGACTTCTATCACGAGATGTCGGAAGCCGGGGTCATCAAGCTGGACAATCTTTCCGAGTCCAAAGTGGCGATGGTGTTCGGCCAGATGAACGAGCCGCCGGGCAACCGCCTGCGGGTGGGGCTGACCGGCCTGACCATGGCCGAGAAATTCCGCGACGAGGGCCGCGATATCCTGTTCTTCGTCGACAACATCTATCGGTACACGCTCGCCGGTGTGGAAGTGTCGGCGCTGCTGGGCCGAATGCCCTCCGCGGTGGGGTACCAACCGACGCTGGCCGAGGAGATGGGTAAGCTGCAGGAGCGCATCGTCTCCACCAAGGTCGGCTCGATCACCTCGGTGCAGGCGATCTACGTGCCCGCGGACGATTTGACCGACCCTTCGCCCGCGACCACATTCGGCCATCTCGATGCGACCGTGGTGTTGTCGCGCGACATTGCCTCGCTTGGCATTTATCCTGCGGTGGACCCGCTCGATTCCACCTCGCGCCAGGTCGATCCGAACGTCATCGGCGAGGAGCATTACTCGACAACCCGGGCAGTGCAGGCCACGCTGCAACGCTACAAGGAACTGCGCGACATCATCGCGATTCTGGGGATGGACGAACTTTCGCCCGAGGACAAGCTGGCGGTGTCGCGCGCGCGCAAGATCCAGCGCTTCCTGTCGCAACCGTTCCACGTCGCCGAAGTGTTTACCGGCTCTGCCGGAAAGTTCGTGCCGCTCAAGGAGACCATCAAAGGTTTCAGGATGATCGTCAACGGAGAGTGCGACAGCCTGCCCGAGCAAGCGTTTTACATGGTGGGCGGCATCGAGGAAGCGTTCGAGAAGGCGAAGACGTTGCAGTGAAGGCGTGAAGGGTGGAGGAGGTGGGCTAAGTCGGTGTACTCTTCACTCGTTCACTCATTCACACCTTCACGTTGAGGTATACATGGCCAACACGATGCACGTAGATGTGGTGAGCGCGGAGGACTCGATTTTCTCCGGCGAGGCGGAGTTCGTGGTCCTGCCCGGAGAGGCGGGCGAACTCGGCATCTACCCGCGGCATGCTCCGCTCATAACGCGCATCAGGCCGGGCGCGGTGCGCATCCGGCCGGCCGGAGGCGGCGAGGAAAATCTGATCTTCGTGGCCGGCGGTATTCTGGAGGTCCAGCCGGCGCTGGTGACGGTACTGGCCGATACCGCGATCCGCGGCCACGATCTCGACGAAGCCAAGGCGCTGGAGGCGCAGAAGCGCGCCGAGGAGGCGTTGCGCAGCGCCAAGGACAAGCAGGAAATCGCCGTCGTCGAAGGCGAACTCGCCATGCTCGCCGCCCAACTGGCCGCGATCCGCAGGCTTCGCAAGAAGTAAACCCGCCACCGCGAGGCGTTCTCGCACTGACACCGGGGACGTTGCATCCCATTGCACTTCGTATGGTTGCGATCGCACGCGTCAGTCGATGGGCGCTTTCGGAACCACGAGGTCAACGACGTTTCCGGTCTTATGCCTTCAGGCAACCGGTTGCCGCAAATGGCACGCCACCCACTGCCCCGGAGAGATCTCTTGTAACGGCGGTTCCTCGCGTTTGCAACGCTCCTCGACATAGGGGCAGCGCGTGTGGAAGCGGCAACCTGACGGCGGATCGATCGGGCTTGGCACGTCGCCCGCGAGCAGGCGTCGTTGCTTGCTGATCGTCGGGTTCGGCACTGGCACGGCTTCCAGCAGCGCCTCGGTATACGGATGTTGCGGACACGTAAAAATCGCCCGCTTTGGCGCGATCTCGACGATCTTGCCGAGATACATCACCGCGACGCGATGGCTGATGTGCTCGACCACGGCGAGATCGTGTGCGACGAACAGATACGAGAGGCTGAATTCCGCCTGCAGGTCCATGAGCAGATTAATCACCTGCGCCTGCACGGACACGTCGAGCGCTGACACCGGCTCGTCGCATACGATCAGCCGCGGCCGCAGCGACAGCGCCCGCGCGATGCCGAGACGCTGGCGCTGGCCCCCCGAGAATTCGTAAGGGTACTTCACCATTTGATCGTGGCGCAGGCCGACGCGCTCGAAGAGGTCCGCGACGCGTGTCCATACCTCGGCCGCCCGCAACGATTCGTAGTTGCGGATCGGCTCGGCGACGATGTCGACCGCACGCATGCGCGGATTGAGCGACGAGTACGGATCCTGGAACACGGCCTGGAGCTCCCGCCGCACCGGCCGCATTTCGGCACGGCTGAGCTGATCGATACGCCGGCCGCGCCAGAGGACCTGACCCTCGGTTGGGTCCTGCAGCCGCAAGATCAGCTTGCCGGTGGTGGATTTGCCACAACCAGATTCGCCGACCAGCCCGAGCGTTTCGCCGTCGTGCACCCAAAAGCTCACGCCGTCGACTGCGTGAACCTTCGCGCCACGCGCCAGCAATCCCGTCTTCGCCGGGAAAAACTTGCGCAACCCCCGAACTTCGAGCAGCACATCGCCGGGAGCTGTCATTGGCCGGGATTCCAGCAGGCCGCCCGATGGCCCGGTCCGTGGGTGGATTGCGGCGGGACTTCCTGCAAACAACGAGCGACCGCGTTCGGGCAGCGCGGCGCGAAAAGACAGCCTGCCTGCTCGTTCTTCAGCGACGGCACCATTCCAGGGATCTCGACCAGGCGCTTGCCATCCTCTCCGCGCACCGAGTCGCCGAGACGGGGCATGGATCCGAGAAGGCCTCTGGTGTAGGGGTGGCGCGGCCGCGCGAAGAGCTCCTGGACCGGTGCCTCCTCGACCTTTCGTCCTGCGTACATCACCACGACACGTTGGGCCATTTCTGCCACGACGCCGAGGTCGTGAGTGATCAGGATGATCGACGCGCCGGTCTCGCGCGCGAGCTCGCGCATCAACTCGAGGATCTGGGCCTGGATGGTGACGTCGAGCGCCGTAGTAGGCTCGTCGGCAATCAGCAATCGCGGACTGCAAACCAGTGCCATTGCGATCATTACGCGTTGCCGCATGCCGCCCGACAGCTGGTGCGGATACTGGCGTACGCGCCGCTCGGGTTCGGGCATGTGCACCCTGCGCAGCATCTGGACGGCTTTCGCCATGGCACCGTGCTGCGACAGGCCGCGGTGCAGGACCAGGCTTTCGGCGATCTGCCGGCCCACGGTCAGGGCTGGATTGAGCGAAGTCATCGGCTCCTGGAAGATCATCGAGATGGCGTCGCCGCGCACCGCGCGCATTTCATCCTCCGTGAGCGCCAGCAAATCGCGGCCTTCGAAGATCACTCGCCCGGCGACGATGCGGCCGGGCGGCGAGGTGATAAGTCGCAGGATGGAAAGCGATGTGACGCTCTTGCCGCAGCCCGACTCGCCCACCACCGCGAGCGTCTCGCCCGGCGCGACCGAGAACGACACGCCGTCCACCGCGCGCACGATACCGTCGCGCGTGAAGAAGTGGGTCTGGAGACCGTCTACCTCCAGCAGAGCGGCCATGCGACTAAATCCGCCGCGCGAGCCGCGGGTCGAGCGCGTCGCGCATGCCGTCGCCGAGCAGGTTCACCGCGAGCACGGTCAGCGACAGGAAAAGGCCAGGGAACAGGATCAAGTAGCCGGCGATCTGGAACAGGCTCCTCGCCTCGGCCATGACGTTGCCCCAGCTCGGAATGTTCGGCGGCGTGCCCGCGCCGATGAACGAGAGAATCGCCTCGAGGATCATGGCCGAGGCGCAGATATAGGTGCCCTGCACCAGCAGCGGCGCCACGGTATTGGGGAGGATGTGGCGCAGCAGGATGAGCGGTAGCTTGGTGCCCGCGGCGGTCGCAGCTTCCACGTACGGCTGCTCGCGCAGGCTGAGCACCAGGCCGCGCACCAGCCGCACGACGCGCGGCACTTCGGCGAGCGTGATGGCGAGGATGACATTGCCAAGACTCGCTTTCGTCAGCGCCATCAGCGCAATGGCGAGCAGCACGGAGGGGATCGACATCAGGCCATCCATCACGCGCATCACGATGGCGTCGAGCCAGCGGATGAAACCAGTAACGAGCCCAATCGCCAGTCCCACCGCAATCGAAAACGCGGCCACAGCGATCCCGACCGCGAGCGAGATGCGCGAACCGTAGATTACCCGGCTATATACATCGCGTCCCAGCATGTCGGTGCCGAACCAATGCTCGACGGAAGGCGATTTGAGACGTTGGATTGGCGAGAGCGTCTGCGGATCCACCGTTCCCAGCCAGGGCGCCAGCAACGCGGTCAGTACCATGACGGCAAGCACTATCGCGCCCACGCTGGCGGTTGGGTGTCGCCGGAACGCGTCACGGAACCGCTGCCGGGTCGGCGACGCGGGCAAAACTGCGGTGCTCATGTCAGTAACGGATGCGCGGGTCGAACAACCGGTAAGAGAGATCGACCAGCAGGTTGATCAGTACGTACACGCCGGAGAACAGCAGGATCACGCCCTGTATTATCGGGTAATCGCGCCGCAATATCGCATCGACCGTAAGCCTGCCGATGCCGGGAATGGCGAACACCGTCTCGGTGACGACCGCGCCGCTGATCAGCAATGCGATGCCGATGCCGATCACTGTAATGATGGGAACGCTGGCGTTTTTGAGCGCATGGCGCGTGAGCACGGCGCGCGGCGCGAGTCCCTTCGCGTTCGCGGTACGGATGTAGTCCTGCGCCAGCACGTCGAGCATGGCCGCGCGCGTGATGCGCGCGATAAATGCCATGTAGACCGTGCCGAGCGCGATGCTCGGCAGAATCAGATGCGATAGCCAGGGCCAGAGACCATCACTGAACGGCCGATAGCCCTGCACCGGCAGCCATTCGAGGCGGATCGAAAACAGGGCGATCAGAAGATAGGCCAGCACGAACACCGGCACCGAGAACGCAAGCACCGAGAAGGTCATCACGAGCCGGTCGGTCCAGGTGCCAGCCTTCGCGGCGGCTACCACTCCGACAGGCACCGCGATCAGCACCGCGACGACCAGCGTCAGCAGCGTCAGCGACACGGTCGGCTGCACGCGCTGCCCGATCAGCGTGGTGACCGGCAGATTGGTGAAGATC
>JACXTT010005137.1_pt1 | contig 19130 bp, 16 predicted proteins | sample 9270951 | NCBI WGS metagenome assembly JACXTT01 (sample SAMN15532306, study PRJNA645909) | rock metagenome | isolation source: weathered quartz diorite | place: Puerto Rico | collected 2017-06-21 | reverse complement strand
GGCGTTAGCCAGGCCCTCCATAAATGCCGCGAAGCGCCTCTGCTGTGGGCCTGGCGAAGAGAGGCGTGATCCCACGAAAACAATTCTACATCAAATTGTTTCTTTTTAACACAGTAATAATAGCCCACTGTCTGAGTTTTTTGGTCATTGTAAGGCCTCCTGGCATGGTTAGTTGCAATTGAAGGTCCAATGCTGTTTTTTCAGCGTTTGGCCGCCAAGGTGCAAAGGAATCCATAGAAAGGATCGGTCATGCTCGAAACCATCGCGTTAATTCTTGTCGTTCTATGGGCATTGGGAATGGTCTCGTCGTACACGATTGGCGGCCTCATCCACATACTGCTGGTTCTTGCCATAGTCGTCGTCCTGGTGCGAGTGATTCAAGGCCGCCGGCCGATCTAGCTCGCGAGACCTGCGGCGAAATGAAGAGCACCCGGAAAAAATGACAGGGCCGGGTGGAAATGTCAGTCTCTGTCAGCGCGAGTCGCGTACGATCGGCTCGCGCGAGCGGAACTGCTGCGAAAGGAAACACGACATGAAAAAGAGTCTCTCTGTTTTTGGTATCTTTCCGATCCGGGCGCGGCTCGAATCCTCAGTACAGGAGCTGCACCGTAGCGGATTCCGTCCTGCCGATATATCCGTGTTGGCTGCGGAGAATTACGGCAACATGGACATCGCGGTCGAGAAATCGACCAAACTGGCTGATGGGGCTGCCGCCGGTGGAATCATTGGCGCTATCGCCGGCGGGACGTTAGGATGGCTCGCTAGCAGCAGCGTACTGGTGATTCCTCAACTTCCCCAACTGAACGAGGTGGCTGCGGCCGGTCCAATCATCGCCTCGCTGGCGGGAGTGGGAGCTGGGGCTCTCGTGGCTGGAATTGCCGGGGCCGTGGCCGGTTTCCGGATTCCCCGGTATGAGGCGAAGCGTCATCGTGGGCGCGTGAGAACTGGCGGGTTGCTGTTGTCGGTTCACTGCGACGACTTGTCCTGGGCCGCTAACGCCCGTGGAATTCTCGCCTACACCGGAGCAGACAGCATCTCACAGGCTACGGAATCGCGAGCTGACTTTGGAAGCACGAGGCGGCCGGTTCCCCGTTATCCATCCGAGGCGTTCAAACCACTATAGGGCTCAATGCAGCTCGGGCCAATTGCGCGGCATATTCCCGGATGCCGTTTGGCCATTTTATGGTCTCGCGCGCGAACTGGTCCGCATCGCCGGCAAACAGCGCGCGAGACGCTTCTTCAAAGCCCGGTTCGTTGCCGGCCATCGCGGACATGAAGCGGTAAGCCGCGGTTTGGGATTCCCTCTTCCGGTCTTCCCGCTCGTTCGACTTCCGCGCTTCATCCACCAGCTTTCTCAACGCGACGCTGGCGCCCCCTGGCTGGCTGTTGAGCCATTCCCAGTGCCTCGGCAGCAGCGTGACTTCCCTGCCAACCACCCCTAGTTTCGGCCTTCCCGCGGTCTTCGGCGGTTCCGGCGGAGGCGCCAGCCTTGCCAGCACATCCTCCACGCTGCCGCGAAAATCGACTTCCACCACATACGCGGTCGCATCGTCAAAGATGAGCAGAGTCTCCGTGGCGCCGCTGTCCAACCGTTGTTTGGCCTTCTGCGCCACCGCGGCCAGCGATCCCGAAGCAATGCGTCTGCGGCCCAGGAATGCCGTGCAAGTCGTCATGAATTTATTTTATCCTGGTAAAATCAGATTGTCAATTTCACCCAGGTACAATCAAGCGAGCGCGGACTCCAGCACGCGGCCCTGGACGTCGGTCAAGCGGAAGTCCCTGCCTTGAAAGCGGAACGTCAACTTCGTGTGATCGAGGCCCAACTGGTGCAGGATCGTGGCCTGGATGTCGTGCACATGGATCTTCTCGCTGCCCGTCGGGGAGAATCCGAACTCGTCGGTTTCGCCGAGATTGAAGCCCGGCTTCAAGCCGCCGCCCGCCATCCACAATGTGAACGCGTCGATATGGTGATTCCGTCCGACTTTGCCGGTCTCGCGGATCTCGCCCATCGGCGTACGTCCGAATTCGCCTCCGAAAATCACCAGCGTGCGATCGAGCAGGCCGCGCTGTTTCAGGTCGGCGACGAGCGCGCTCGTGGCGCGATCCACTTCCGCGCAAACTTCTTCGACCGGCTTGCCGAGGTCGAAGTGATGATCCCAGTCAGTGTGGTAAAGCTGCACGAATCGCACGCCGCGCTCCACGAGCCGCCGTGCAAGCAGGCAATTGTTCGCGTAGGTTCCTTTGCCGGGCTCCGCGCCGTACATCGCCAGAGTCGCCGCGGATTCCTTGTTGAAGTCGATCAGTTCCGGCCCGGTCGTCTGCATGCGGTACGCCATTTCATATGCCGCGATGCGAGTGTCGATCTCCGCATCTCCCGTCGCCGTGCGGCGCGTGGCGTTGAGGTCGCGAACTAGGTCGAGCGTACGGCGCTGATCTTCGTTCGACACCTGCGGCGGATTCGACAAATTGAGAATCGGATCGCCGACATTGCGAAATGGCACGCCCTGATGTTGTGTAGGCAGAAATCCGCTGGACCACAGCGTCGCGCCAGATCGCGGACCTCGAGGACCGCTTTGCAGCACCACGAAGCCAGGCAGTTCCTTCGAGTCGCTGCCAATGCCGTACGTCACCCACGAACCCATCGACGGCCGCCCCGCGCGGATCGATCCTGTGTTGATAAAGATCTTCGCCGGGCCGTGATTGAAGTTGTCCGTCGCCACGCCGCGGAAGAAAGTCAAATCATCCGCAACCTTCGCCATGTGCGGCAGCAATTCGCTGAAAGTCGCTCCGCTCTTGCCGTACTGTTGAAACTTGCGATTGCAGCCCAGCAGTTTCGGAGTCTCTTTCGCGAAAGTATCCATGAACGCGAATCGTTTGCCGTCGAGAAACTCTTTGGGCGTCGGCTTGTCGTGCCACTTGTTCAGGCTCGGCTTGTAGTCGAACAGCTCCAACTGGCTCGGCCCGCCGGCCATGAAGAGATAAATGACGTGGTCGGCCTTCGCCGGGAAATGCGTCTTTGAAAACAGGCTTTGGTTCAGCAGCGAAACCAGCGCCATCTTGCCCACGCCGGTCGCGCAGTCGCGAAAGAAGTGCCGTCTCGTGCGTGCGTGCAGGGGATCCATAATTACTCCCGCGTCATGAATTCGTCGAGGTTCAACAGGGCGCGCGCCACGCCGAGCCAATCCTGTTTCTGATTGAGAAAGGTCTGTATGCGATCGGATTCGACCGGCGCCGGCTTGCGGCCGAGTGCGGCAAGATATCCTGCTTCGAGGCCGTCTTTCTGGATCCGCTTCGCCAACCCTTGCGCGAACTCGATGTAGGCCTCGTCATTGAGCAGCGTCAACGCCTGCAGCGGCGAGTTCGAACGGATGCGCCGCGTGCAGGTCACCACGCCGTCAGGCGCATCGAAAACGGCAAGACTCGGGTGCAGCGCCGAACGCTGAGAAAACGTGTAGATTCCGCGGCGGTAGCGATCCGGTCCGGTCTCCGTCTTCCAAACGCGATCCACCTGCGTAACCTTAGTGGCGCCGGCGGGAATCGGCGGATACACACTGGGGCCGCCGACTTTCGCAGTATACAAGCTGCTCGCTACGAGTGCGGCGTCGCGAATCGTTTCCGCATCGAGGCGCAAGCGCGACTGGCGCGAGACGAGCCGGTTATCGGGGTCCTCCGCGCGAGTCATAGAAGCCTGGCGATAGGCCGCGGAGGTCACGAGCAAACGCAGCATGTACTTCTGGCTCCAGCCGTGTTCCATGAACTCGCTCGACAGCCAATCCAGCAGTTCCGGATGCGTGGGCTTGTCGCCCTGCAGCCCGAAGTCGTTTTCCGTATCGACAAAACCGTGCCCGAACAAACGCTGCCACCAGCGGTTCACCGTGACGCGAGGCGTGAGCGGATTGCGGCGATCCACCAGCCATTCCGCAAGATCGAGACGGCCCTTACCCGCGATCGGAGGCAGCACCGAGGGTCCGCCGGCAGTGACTTTGACGCCCGGACGAGTGAACTCGCCGCCGATGTGAATGAACGTCTCGCGCGGAGTATCGCGGTCATGCATCACCAGCGTCGACGTCACCTTTGGCTTGCGTTTTTCCAGTGCCGCAACATTCGCCTGCCGCTCTTTGAGCGCAGGATCTTCCTGATCGCGGACCGTCTTCTCGAAGGCTTCCAGTTCCTCTCGCAGCGCCTTCATCTGTGCACTCCATGCGGACAGCTTCGCGGATTCCGGCGCGGTCGGCAGTTCGAGAAACGGTTTGTTGAAGTCCTTGCGGTCGGCCTCTTTGTCGACCTCATCGGCGTGGTTGAAGAAGTCGAAGAACTGATAGTATTCCCGCTGCGCGACAGGATCGAACTTGTGATCGTGACAACGCGCGCAGGCAAGCGTGAGGCCCAGCCAAACGGCGCCGGTGGTCTGCACGCGGTCCGCAACTGCTTCCACCCGATACTGTTCGAAGTCGATGCCGCCTTCATAGTTCGAAGGCGTATTGCGGTTGAAACCGGTGGCGATCAGTTGTTCCTTGGTTGGGTTCGGAAGCTTGTCGCCGGCGATCTGCTCAATCGTGAACCGGTCGAACGGCATGTCTTTGTTCAGCGCATCGATCACCCAGTCGCGATACTTCCAGATGTCGCGTGGCGCATCGATCGTATAGCCATCGGTGTCCGAGTAGCGCGCCAGATCGAGCCAGTGGCGCGCCTGGCGTTCGCCGTAAGCGGGCGAAGCAAGCAACCGGTCCACCGCACGTTCATATGCATCGGGACGCGCGTCGGCGATAAACGACTGCATCTCTTCAACCGTCGGAGGCAAGCCCGTCAAATCGAGCGATACCCGGCGCAACAGTGTCCGCTTGTCTGCTTCCGGTGAAGGCTTGACGCCCGCCTGCTCGAGCCGCACGAGAATAAAGCGATCGATCGGATTGCGGACCCATGCCGTATCTCGTACCTCGGGTTCCGCTGCACGCTTGACTGGTTGAAACGCCCAATGATCCGCACCCTTGCGCTTGGCCTTCGCCATCCGTTCCGGCATCGGCGCGCCTGACGCGATCCACTGTTCGATGATTTCGATTTGTTCGGGTTTGAGCTTGCGCCCCGGCGGCATTTTGAGGTCGCCGGTCTGTCGAACCGCGTCCAAAATGTACTTCGACGCCGGACCGCGATTGCCGCCGTGCGTGACGCCTTCTTTGGAATCGAGAGCGAGCCCACTACTCGAGTTCGCCGCGGAATGGCAGGCAAAACAGTTGTTCCGCAGGACCGGCAGAACGGTCTTGTCAAAGTCCTGCACTGGAGCTGGAGCCGTCTGGGCAAGCGCCAATGCACTCGCCGCAAGGCTCCAGATGAATAAAGTTCGCATCCTGAACAAAGCGAGTATATCAGACTCCTTCGCTGATTCAATATAATCTCCAAATGGATATTTCGCTACTCCGGTCCTGGTGGTCGCAGCGCCAGGGACTAGACGGTTCGCTTGCGGGCAAGAGCCCAGCGGTCGTGCTGGCGCAATCGGGCTGGGCTCGATCGGTTGGCGGATCTGCTCCCTACCTGTCGATTTGGTCGCGCGGAGGATGCTCGCGGGAAGCGATGGACGCTGCCGCGAAGAACTGCGAAATCCACGAATTGCCGTCGGCGCGAGGCTGCACCTACGTGATCCCCGCGGCTGACTTCGCGATCGGGCTCCGCGCCGGAGCCGGCTTCAGCACGGATGCGGAAATGAAGACCGCAAAGAAGCTCGGCGTTACCGAAGAAGAAGTCGCCAGGCTCTGCACCGCGGTTGTCGACGCGTTGTCCTCCAAAGGACCCATGGGGCCCGACGAGATCCGCGAGGCGACAGGGAATGCGTCGCGAAACCTGGGGCAGGAAGGAATCAAGAAAGGCATGGCGACGACCTTGCCTCTTGCCCTGGGGTACTTGCAGACGGCCGGCGAGATCCGCCGCATTCCCATCAACGGCCGTCTCGATCAACAGCGCTATCAATACACCGTGTGGAAGAAGAATCCCTTGAAGGCGTGCAAACTCTCGCAGGACGAGGTCTACGTTGAACTCGCGCGCCGCTACTTCCGCTGGATCGGACCCGCAACGATTGCGGAGTTCCAATGGTTCTCCGGGCTCGGCGTGAAGGCCGCGAAAGCCGCCGTGGAGCCTCTTGGCCTCGCCGCTTTCGACGAGAACCGGTGGATGTTCGCGGACGATCTCGATTCGCTCAGGAGCCACAAGATTCCGAAGGCCGCCTGCTACAAGCTGACATCCAGCCTCGACGCAATGACGCTGCTGCGCCGCGATCACAAGAGCCTTACCGAAGGCGTCGACCTCGACGGATTCGGCAAGCTTGGCGGACTCTCCGATCTACCCCACCATGCGATTTACGATCGCGGGAGGCTCGTCGGACTATGGGAGTTCGACACCGCGACCCAAACCATCGCCTGGACCAGCTTCATCAAGAAGAACAAGGATCTGCAAGCCGCGGTCGCGGAGGCAGAAGCATTCGTGCGAGACCAATTGGGCGATGCGAGAGCGTTCAGCCTCGACAGCCCGAAGAGCCGCGAACCGCGCATCAAGGCGTTGCGCGAGGCGAAGTAGCGGCGGAAGAAGAAGAAGAAGAAGACGCGAGGTACTTGGCTCGAACCTTGGGCGTGAGCTTCTCGACGGCATATCGCAGCATGACGCGCGGCATGGATGAAGCATATGCATCCAGAAAGGTGCGCAGCCGGGGTTCGTCCCGCTTCCCTGCTTCGCGAATCCAAGACCCCACGGCCTTCTGAACCAACTCATGGGGGTCATGCACCAGTATTTCGGCAACGCGGAACGTGTCCTCCACGTCGTCGCTTCGAATGAAGTAGTAAGTGGCGACGATCGCGGTGCGGCGCTCCCAGGGATTTGCGGATCGCGCCAGCTCATACAGAATGCCGCGCGGTTTCTTTGCGAGGTAGCCGCCCACAACGTAAGGCGCGGCGCGATCCACCATGTCCCAGTTGTTGATTCCATCGTGACGCCGGATATAGAGATCGAACAGCGCCTTACGTTCGTTCTCTGAAATGCGTTTCGCGCGAGCCTGAAAGTCCATGATGCTCGCGCCGCCCATTCTGGCTTCGTAGTATGGGCTTTCGAGCAGACGTTCCACTTCGTCGAGAGGCATGCTGCCGGCAAAACGTTTGGCGAGCGCAAACACCTTTCCAAAGCTGACGCCCAGCACCTTCGTATCGCCGTGAAAGAAGCGGGAAACCTTCTCTTTTTCTGAAGGTTCGGCCAGTTGCTTCAGTTCCTCGAGGAATCTTTTGCTGAATTGCGTAGCAGCCATGGTGATTTATTGGCCCAGCAGAACTTTCAGGTCGTTGACGCGCCGGATGACCTCGCTGCGGTCCATGCTCTTGTACGCTTCCGGCAGCAGCGCGCGGCTGGTGCATTCCAGAACGGCGACCAGATTCTGTAACTCGATCTCGGTCGGCGAAGAGGCCGGAATGAAGTCCACCAGGGACGCATGCAGGTCTTCCGCGTCCGGCGTCTGTTTACCCGCGAGCATGGCGCGCATCTTTGCCCTCACCAGCAGAGACTCGATGTCGGCGCCCGAGAGCGAGCCGGCATGTTCGAGAAAAGCCTTTTCCGCGGCCTCGACAGGCGTGAAACCCGTTCCGGTCTTCTTCTGCATCGCGCGCAGCATCGCGATACGATCCTCATCCGAATCCGGATAAAACAAGCCCAGATGCTCTTCCGCCCTACCCTGCCGTTTGAGATCCACAGGCAGCAAATCAGGCCTACAGGTGAGCAGGAACCACAGCACCTTGCCGCGATACTCGGTGTTGCCCATGAACTGCGCGATCTGTGCGAATACCCTGTTGTTGACGCCGGAATCGCCGGACGACGAGCGATCGCCCAGTTGCGCATCCGCCTCATCGACAATCACCACGATCGGACTCATGGCCTTCAGCAACGCCAGCAACCGCTCGAGGTTGGCTTCCGTTTGCCCCTGCCACATCGAACGGAAATTCTTCAGCGTCACCGCCGGAATGCCGACTTCGCCGGCAAAGCAGGTTGCCAGGAAGGTCTTGCCCGTGCCAACCGGCCCGCAGACGACGTAACCCATCGGCAGGATCTCGGTGCGCCCCTTCCGGATCGCGCTCACCGCATCGACGAGTTTCTGTTTCGCCGCCGCCGATCCCGCCACCAGAGACAGGTTCCAGCGGCTTTCCACGAACTCCAGCATGCCCCCCGCCTCGGCCTCGATCAGTTCTTTCTTCTTGGCGGACAGGTACGCCATCGTCAACGGCTGCCGGTTGCGCGCGGCGTGCAGCACGAGGCTCTGCAGTTGCATCCGCTTGAGCCCCGCGGTGAGGTTGGCGATCACAGGCGGGGTGACGTCAGAGGCCGCGGGCAAAGGCGATTCCGTCAGTTGCCAGTCCAGGAATTCGCGGCGTTCCGCTTCATCCGGCATGGGAATGTGGACCGCCGAGACGCCGGGGTGCTGCACGATGTCCTGGTTGACTTCGACAATGTTTTCGGAAACCAGCACGATCGTGACGTCCGCTTGCTTGAACGTTGGATTGTGCGCCCAGCGCTGCAGAATCACCAGCGCATTGCGATCGTCCGGAGGCATGCCGCCGACGTTTCCCGCGGGCGCGATGGTTTCGGCATATTCAATCACCAGTGCGATCTTGCGATTGTCGTGCAAGCGCAAACGCAAATAGTTGTCGAGGATTGTGAGCACGCCGTCAGGGTTGCGCGGCAGCGCCTGCGAGAACTTGGTGCCGTGAAACGAATCGTAGCCGTTGAGCGCACTGCGAAAGTCGGTCTGCATCTCGCCGGTGGCGAAGGTGATGCCGCCTCCGCGGTCGTAGCAAAGGACAATGTCGCGCTGGTTGAACAGCACCGTCTGCAGAAATTTGTTCAACGGTAGAAACGTAGACTTGCCCCGCGGCGGGTCGCTCGACACGAGGTCATGCACATTGCCATGCAGCAGGAAAGTCGAAAAAGCGCCGGAATAATAGCGTTCGGAAAGCGTCTTGGCCCAGGCGGGAAGGTGTTCCATGGGGTGGTGTTGTTGTCAGTTCATGATGCGGTCGCGGCTGTTGCCGCCTTGCTGCGAATCGCCCATGCTGTCGATTTCAGGGCTCATTTGGAAGATCGACTCCACTTCGCGTACGGCGTCTTCAGTCGATTCGACATCCTTCACGAGAAGTTCGAGCCGCTCGGACAGTTCCTGTGGGTCGGACATCGTCATCGACTGCTCGCGGATCAACTGCAGAACATCTTCGATGGCGCGCGTCTGCGCATCGATCACCTGGCGATTTTCCGCAATCCTGCCGTACTTTTCCAGGCGCTTCTCGAGAATCTCGATGCGTTTGCGGTTCACTTCCTGCACGCGCGGCGAATCTTTGTCGAGCTTGCTCGTGAGCGATGTGATCTCGCGGCGGATCGAATCGGGGTTAGTGATGTTCAGGTATTGTATGTGCTGCACGTCATGGTTGGCGAGGCGAACAAATGCCGCCATCAAGCCGTCCAGGCGCCCATCCAGTTGCCCCGTGAAGATCTGCGACGTCGAGGAGAGCTTGGCCAGATTCGCGCGGATCGCATAGCAGATCTGCTGCATTTGCTGATAGCGGTCCCGCCGTTCCGGAGGCAGCGAATACAGCAGATTCTTCAGCAGCGCATCGTGTTCGTTCTTCTGGCGCTCCAGTTGGCGCGAGCAAACCAGCCGCTGGAACCGCGGCATATTCGGAATCGTCGCAAGGTACATCAGCTCGAAGCCGGCGCCGAGAATCAACGGCAGCGGATCCATCGCCACGAGCGACGCTACTACGGCGCCGGCGAGTCCAATGAGGTTGTACTGCCATTGGAACGCCTCTTTGATGTAGTTCGGCTCTTGTCGCTGATCAGGCATGTTCCTGCACTTTCTAGCTTAGAGCAGCGCGAACCGGTCGCGGATTTCTTTGAGGCAATGCAGAAACTCGGGCGTAGTCGAAATATCGCGCCTCCAGGCGATGTTTCGCTCGATCAGGTTGTAGGTCGCCTGAATGCGCGCGCCCGGTACAAACTTGCCGTCAGGCCCGGAATTGCGCCCCAAAAGCAGGATCGTATCGCAGACCTCCATGGCTGCAACGATATCGTGCGTCACTACGATGAGCGTGTTGAATTCATCCGCGGTGGCGATCTCGTGAATCAGTTCCTGCACCTTGCGCAGCGCGATGAGGTCGAGGCCGCTGAAGGGTTCGTCCATCAACAGAAACGACTCGCTGCACATGATCTGCTGCGCGATGGCGACGCGCTGGCGCTGGCCTCCCGAAAGCTGCGCCGGATAGTGATCGGCCCGGTCGAGCAATCGAAACCGTTCCAGCAGCGAATGCGCCCGCCCCTTCGCCTGATCTTCCGTTTTGCCGGACCGCCGGCCCGCGATCATGAGGTTGCCCATCACCGTGCGATGCATGAAGAGCGGATAATCCTGCGCGACCACGCCAACCATGCCGCGCTGCACCGGAACGCCGGGGTGGCCAATGAGCACCTGTCCGGATGTCGGTTCTTTGAGGCCCGCGAGCAGATGAAAGAGCTGCGTCTTGCCGATGCCCGAAGGACCGAGAAGTCCGACCACCTGTCCCGCAATGGCGTCAGGGCGCACAATGTCGCGGATTTCGAAGCTGACCCTGTCGAGAATCAGGTTGTTTCCGATCGAAAGCGACGCCTCGTCGACCTTGAGGATCGAGTCTTTGAGCGTGTAGTCGAACATCTACTTTCGCTCCAGTGTGAGCTGCGCCCACGGGCAGGCCACGCGTTTGAGCACGCCGATGCCATAGTCCTGGAGGATTCCGATCAGCAGAATCAGAATTTGGATGGCGAAGACTTCGGCCAGATGAAAATGCTTGTTCTGATTGAGCAGCATCGCGCCGACGCCGCCTTCGGATCGCGAGATGCCTTCCACCATCGTGAGCATCATCCAACCGATCGCCGCGTTCTGGCGGAACACCTCGATGGCCTGGTCGAGCGTTCCAAGCACGATCACGTCCCATACCGCCTCCCACTCGGTAAGCCGCAGGGTTCGCGCATGATCGAACGCCGCTTTGGGGATCGCCGCAACCACCGACGCCATGGACGTGACGAAGAACACGGTCATGCCAAATACGAGCAGCGAGAGCTTCAACGAGTGGCCGCCGCCCACGATGAGCGTAAAGACAAAGGTCAATCCGCTCAAGCCGAGAAAGCGGCCATTGGCGACCACGTTGACAATTGGTCGCATCGCCGGCAATACCGACAGATACGCCAGGCCCAATGAGATCGTGGCGGTAATCGCCAAGGCTTCGAGGTTCATCACGAAACTGGTGATGAGTTCGGGGCCGAGGCCCTGGTCCGACCAAAGGCGTCCCAGAGCCGACAGCACTTCCATGGGTTTCGGCAGCGCCGCCCAGGGCGACAACGACCAGATCAGCACGGCGAGCCCCACTTGCATGGCGACCACGATCTGCATCGTGGTTCGCGACACCGCCTGATTGGGCCGGAATACGTCCAGGGTTTGCTTGACCGAAGGGTTCATCTCGTGACGCCGATGACGATCTCGACACGGCGATTCTTGGCTCGGCCTTCAGGCGTCGAGTTGGGCGCCAGCGGAACCGTCTGCCCGTGCGCAATCACTCGCAGCCGTCCCTCGGGAAAGCTCACCGATGACTGTCCTTCGAGGTACTTCTTCACCGCGAATGCGCGCGATTCAGAAAGCGCCTGGTTGGCGTCCACCGTGCCGGACGAGTCCGTGTGTCCGTGGATCTCCACCAGCGTGTTTGATGCGACGATCAGATCGCGGGTGAGCTGTTCGAGGTCCGCTTTCGCTTCCGGCGTAAACGTCGCCTTGCCTGTATCGAAGTTGATGTTCCACGACCGGCGGCTCACTACGCTCTCCACCTTATCCGACGCTGAGAACTGCGGCATCGCGGCGGGCGTCATCGACGGATTTCGCTTGGCGATATTCCCGATATACGACGTATCGAGAATCTGATCCACGGGATAGTAACTCGGCACGAGGTCCGGATACTGCTTGACCACGATGTCGCCGAAGGTTTGATAAGTCGCCGCGAAAATGTTCGCCGCGCCGGGCGCCATGCCGAACAGAATCACGTTGTCGGCAAGATTATTGACCGAAGATCCGCCGAGTTCGACCTGCAGACTCTGCTTGTCGGCTTCGACCGTTCCTTTGTAGTAACGTTCCCAGTAACCGGGTTCGTTCTGATACTCGTTGTAGACGGCGGCGCTGATCCCCGAGGCGTGTTTCAGCGCCTCCGGATGGCCTTTGATCTGGTCGCCGCCGCTGAAGATCGCCTCCAGCATGCCTTCCACTTCGGCTCGGTTCGCCCGCATCCATTTGTCGATGCCTATGATCGAGTTGGGCATTTGCGAACTGTATTCGCGCGTGGACGCGATGGACACGAGGCCGCCGCGCTTGCGCGCCACATTCACGTCGCCGGGGGTCCAGGTGACCACGCCATTGACGCAAATCTTGCGCGAATCGCCGGTCTTTTTGCCGTTCTTGACGACGGGGCGCGTCTCGCAATAGTTCGAAACATACTTCTCGCCGGCGTCGATGTAATCGTTGGCGTTCACCCAGTTGAGGCAGCCCGTATCGTACGTCTTCTCATCCGGGTTGTTGCAGAGATTGTTGTCGCCAATCCACTTTTGCGCGATGTTCCAGTCGCCGTCGCGGAGAACGCCCGCCACCACGCCGCCGCGCGACGTCTGCGGATTCTTCTTCCAGTCGCTCGGACCCATGAACTTGTCTTCGCCGCGCGAATAGCCGGTGGAGCCGACGACCTTGGCCGTATAGTCCGGCCCGATCTTTTTCAGCGTATCGTTGAGGCCTTTGAGAAACGTCGCGCTGCCGTCGCCCATGATCGCCACGAAATGCGCGCCTTTCGACGGATTCGCATTGCCGTTCTTGAGGTCGGTGGCGAACGCGACCAGCGCCTCCTGCATCTTATTGGTGTCGTCCTCGCGGATCAGCCGGAGGTTCACGTTCTTGCCGCACATGAGGCTCCCCTTGGTCGCCTGCGGACCGCCATTGGCGAACATCAGCCCCATCTGCGCGTTCCAGGCCCACAGATAAAAGCGGACCTCCGGTTTGTCGTCGCAGCCGCGCCCGCTGCCAGGAATGGGCGCCGCCGCCACATCGATCTTCGAGGACTCCTGGATCTTCGGCAACTCGACCTTGCCCACTTCAGTGGACTCACGAACCTTCGCCGACGGCAGCAATTTGCCAAGCAGCCCGTACCTGTTGAGCGCATAACCAACCAGCCCGGCGCCCATGCAGAAGATGAGCACCCAACCGCCTTTTTCAATCTTGACAGCCATGTTCGTTACGCTCCTGTGCGTTCGCCCTCGCGCCCGCCGATTGTCTTATCGGGAGTCGCGGTAGTCGGGGCGGGTCCCATCAAACCCATTTCCACCTTGAATTGCTTCACCAATTCGTCGGCGCGAAGCTTTTCGGCCTCTTCTTCGATCTTGATCTTCTGATGATCGACGTTGGTGAGCGCCATTTCCATGCGGGCTTCGTTAACGGCCGTTTCCTCTTCGATCTTGCGCACCATTTCGTCATGCGTCTGGCTGATGCCGCCAACTTCGAACTGGTCGAGCGTATCGGCGACTTTCTTCTGCCATTGCGAACGGCGGTGATCGCGGATGGCCTGCATGGCTTCCTGCGTCTTGCGTTCCTTTTCGCGCAGAAACGCCTTTTTGACGTTCAAGGCTTTGTCATAGGCCATTTGCGCGGTTTGCAGTTGTCCCGTGGTGCGCGCAAGCGCCGACCGCAGCGATTCGAGCTGCGTGGCGAAATTCGCGGCGAGGTCGTCGCGGCCCGCCTGAATGGCGGCCTTGACCTTGGCCATGAGGTCCTGCACATCGTTCTTATACTTCGCTTCTTCTTTTTCGAGAAGCGTGACGTTTGCCTTGACCATGGCAATGGATTCGTTCATACGCGGCACCTGGTCATTGAGGTCGCGAATATTTTGTTCCAGGATGAGTTCGGGGTTTTCGGCAACGGAAATGAACATGCCGACAAACGACCGAACGACACGGACCAGCCTGTTCCACATAGTGAGCTGGGGCTCCTTTCGGGATCTTGTTCAGTGTACAGTGAGTTTGGCTACAAAAGAGTAACGCCGCGTACCCGCCGGGGATGTTTCTAAATCCCGGTCTTGGCGATGCGTGGTGTTGTTGCTGACGAAGCTGTGGTGGTGATCGGATTCTCGGTCACAAAATGAGATACGGCGTCCGAAATCTTTTGTTCCATTTTTTGCTTCTCCAGCCGCCAGCCATAGAAAGATTCTTTTCTCGCAGCCACGCTGTCGTTGTTGGCCTGGATCTTCGCCTTGTAGTCCGCGGTCAGCTTGTCCAATTCTGTCTGTAGTTTACGATTCTCTTCGAGTTTCGAAGCCTCGAGGTCTTCGATCTGTTTCTGCTGCACGCGCTCAAAGGCGTCGAGCGCTTTATCGCGGCGGACGGCGTCTTCCACAACCTCCTGGACCTTGACTCCGGCGGCGTCAAGGGCGACGAGTACAGAGGAGCGCTTGACCTCGGAAGGCAGTTCCTTGATGTGCGGGTTGTCGAGCATCTCGGCCACCTTGAGGATGGTGTAACCGTGCGTGGGCGGCGCGATTTCCGCTGCGGCGTAGATCTCGCTGAAGGACATGGTTTTGCCGGCGGCCGGAGGCGCCGCGGCTGCGGAGGTCGCGGCGGCGGAAGACTGGAATTTCTGCTCCACGCGCTGCTGGACGGCCGGCTGTACAGACGCTGCGATATCCGCGATGGCCTGGGCAGCGTCCTTGGTTGATCCGCCACTCCCTTTAGGAGTGGAATGCTGCTGCTGCGGTTGGGGCGAGGAGCCCTCGTCAACCGTTACAAAGTAGCTGTACCACTTCTTGGTGTCGCCGTTGGCCATGAGTGTTCAAGTTCCTTCTTGGGATGATTATACCCGCGATGGCGTTGGATTCCAGCATCAAGGATCATTTGGCGGGATTTTGGGACTGGTGCTGGCCCCCAACGGCCAAAAGCGGCGCGGAATGTGACAAGGAACGATACCGTTGAAGCGTGTTCGAAGAATTCGGACGCGCCGTCACGAAGTCGTCGCCCAAGATTCGCATACCTGCAACATTGCTTCGTTACCTTCGAACATCATGAGGCGACTTCAACTCTCTGCAGTACTACTACTGATCGCGTTGTCCGCGGCAGCGCCGATCCATGCCCAATCCACCTTCGGCAGCATCCTTGGGGCCGTCACTGACCCGTCCGGCAACGCCGTGGCGGGCGCCAAAGTGACTCTCGAACTGACTGAGGAAAAGAACATCCGCGAAGCCGCCACCAACAGCGAAGGCGCCTATGAGGCCCTCAACCTTCGCCCCGGAACCTACACGGTCACCATCACCTACCAGGGCTTTCAACCGTTCCGCGCGGAAGGCGCAACCGTCGCGGCGCGCCAGAACCTTCGCATCGACGCCCGCCTCGTCGTCGGCGCGCTCGAACAAACGATCAACGTCACCGAAACGGCGGGCGTGATCACCACCGACACCGCCACAGTCACCTCCGCCATCGGCAACGAACGCGTCATCAATCTGCCCGTCAACTACCGGGCATCCGCTGATAACTCCGCATTTCAGTTGATCGCCACACTGCCCGGCGTGCAGAGCGACAACAGCCCGGCCGGCGGCGCAAGCTTTTCCATCAACGGAGCTCTCCCCGGCCAGGCAACGTACACCGTTGACGGCATCAGCGTCCAGAGCCCGCGCGGCGGCGGCGCCCTTTCGAGCACGTTCCCCAGCGGCGAAGGCATCGCGGAACTCAAGGTGCAGGGCGTCGGCAACAACGCCGAGTTCGCTGGAGTCGCGGACGTCACCGCGGTGACGCGCAGCGGCGCGAATCAGTATCATGGCGCCGGCTTCTGGTATTACCAGAATGCGGACTTCGACTCGCAACGCTTCGGAACCTCCGCCAAAGAGCAGAAGGAAGTCAATCTCGGCGGCTTCAACCTCAACGGACCGGTGTGGCTCCCTAAAATCTACAACGGCAGAAACAGAACGTTCTTCTATGCGGATTTCGAAGGCCGCCAGTATCCCCGCACTCTGCTCACCCAAAACGACGTGCCGACATCGGCCATGCGTTCAGGCGACTTCAGCAAAGAAAAGACCACAATCCTCGACCCTACGAACGGGCAGCCGTTCGCAGGCAATCGAATTCCCGATGCCCGCATCAGCCCCATCGCAAAGAATCTTCTCCAAACGTTCTACCCGCAGGCAAACAGCGGCGCCACCGACGTCTTTCACACTGCCAACTACGTGACCAACAAGACCGCCGACATCCCGAGCTCCTTATTCGGTCTGCGTCTCGATCACATCATCAACAGCAAACAGAGCGTATTTGCGCGCTACAGCCGCCGCGAAGTCAACACCACCAACCCGAGCGATCTGTTGATTCCTGGCCGCCTCAGCAATCCTGTCGACACCTCGTTTGTCGCCAGCCACAACTTCACCATCACCCCGTCGCTGCTCAACGAGTTCCGCCTCGGCTTCTCGTCGAGCGTCAACGCTTCGAACTTCGCCGATGGCTTTGATGGCAAGAAGTACACGCAGAGCCTCGGCTTCAACGGGCTGCCCACGCTGCCGTTCAACGGCCTGCCCGAAATCAACATCGACAACGTCACCGGCATCGGCGTCGATCGTGTCGAAGGCGCGGACACCTACCGCACCTTCACAGTCAACAACAACACCACCTGGACCAAAGGCCGTCACACGCTCAAGGCCGGTTTCACACTGTTCTTCAACCGTTCGAAGACTGCGCTCGGCTTCTTTGGCGCCGACAACTTCGGCACCTATGAATTCAAGGACGGTCTCTTTTCCGGCAACGGCTTTGCGAACTTCCTTCTCGGCTTGCCCGCGGGCAGCGCGGTATCGACGGTTCTGAGCGATAACGACGGCCGCTCGAAGGAATATCACGCGTACCTGCAGGACACCTTCCGCGTCACTCGCAAGCTGACCCTCGAGTACGGCATCCGCTGGCAGTACCTGCCGCCGTTCGAAGATGAATCCGGCAACATCGGCAACTTTGACCGTTCGATTCCCAAAACCGGCGCAGTGATCTATCCGTCGAGCCAGCAAGCGGCCGGCTTGCTTGCTCCGGGACTGCTGCTTGCGCTCAACGCCTGCCCCGGAACGCCCAACCTGCCCGCCAACAACCTCAAGGGCATCCCGGGTGTTCCCTGCACGCCATTCAAGACCGCTCAACAGGCGGGCCTGCCGGAAGGCCTCCGCCTCGACTACAAGTACAACTTCTACCCTCGCTTCGGCTTCGCCTACCGCCCCTTCGACGATTCAAAAACCGTCATCCGCGGCGGCTTCGGCGTCTACAACATGCCCATCCGCGGCGCGGTGTTCTACTCGCTCACCGGCACCGCGCAGACCGACGTCCGCAGCTATGTGAACGTCGACCAGAGGGGCAACCCGATCTTCGCATGGCCGAACATCAAGACGAGCGGTTCCGGCGTCTCTGTCAGCGAAGGCGACTACGGAACCAACTACTTCGGCACGGGCAACGGCATCGATTTCAAGAATCCGTACATCATGCAATGGTCGATGACGATGGAACGCAGCATCGGCTTCAACACAGGCCTGCGCTTCAGCTATATCGGAACCAAAGCCACACAACTGCCATTCGCTCCGAACGTCAACCAGAGCTACTACTCCACGACACCGTACTCGCAACAGCCTTTGCAGAGCCGTCCGTTCCCCTACTGGTATCGCATCGAAAGCCGCGACACCGGCGGCAATTCCAGCTACAACGCGTTTCAGGTTGAAGCCAATCGCCGCTTTGCGCAAGGTCTCAGCTTCACCACGGCCTACACGCTCGCCAAGAACCTAAACGATATCGGCGGATCTAACCCGACGGGCTTCGGCTCTGAAACCGGGAACGGCCGCATCATGGATTCGTTGAACCGCGCCGGCAGCCGGGGCAACGATTACGCCACACGCCGCCACCGCTTCATCAGCACCTTCCTCTACGACCTCCCCTTTGGCCGCGGTAAGAAGTTCGGCGGCTCGATGAACCGCATGACCGATCTGGTGGCCGGTGGCTGGCAGATCAGCGGCATCTTCCTCGGGCAATCGGGACCGTTCCTCACTCCGACTCAGGGCGGATCAGCCGATCCTTCGGGCACTGGCAGCGGACAGTACCGCACACAGCGTCCGGACCGCATCGGCAATGGCGCGGCGGCGAACCCAACCGTCGGCCAGTGGTTTGACGCGAGCGCCTTTGTTTGCGCCGGCCAGCAGAACTTCACAAACAAGTACTCATGCACAGTCGGGGCGGGCGGATCCAATCCGGCGCCAATCGGCCGCTTCGGAAATTCGGGCGTCGGCATCCTCACCGGACCGGACACTGTGTCGCTCTCAATGGGATTTGGCAAGTCCTTCTCGATCACGGAGCGCATCCGCGCTTCGATCCAGGGCACCTATACCAACATCCTCGACCGCACCAACTACAACAATCCGAACACCACCATCACCAGCAGCGGGTTCGGCAAAATCACGTCAGCCGCGCTTGCGGATTTCGGCGGCAACCGTACCGGTCAAATCGCAGTTCGCGTGCAGTTCTAAAGTCCAACGGGATAGAGGTCTGGTGAGTAGGTGTTTTGAACGACCATTCGGAGCAACACCGAATGGGACAGGACACCTACTCCCGTGCTCGCACGAGGCATGAACGCACGCCGGGGCGCCGTTCGCGCTGGTTTTCTCACTTGATAAGATCGTCGAGTCATGACGAGCCGATTTTCCTCCATGAGCCGCCGCGCGTTCCTCTCCACGGCAGCGGCCGCCTCCTTCGCCATCCCCGCCTCTGTCGCCGCGATGCAGAAGCAGATGAAGATCACCGGTCTCGAGACCGACCTCCTCAAAACCCCTCCCCGCGAGCCGAACTACGACGCGATCCACAAGCTCGGCGTGGACACCGGCGCCGTCGTGCTCCGCATCAAGACCGACGCCGGCCTCACCGGCTGGGCGAGTTCCCCCTTCCGCATGATCGCCGGAAGCCCCCCCGTCGTCCAGACGGTCCCCGCGCATTAAATCCAACCCCCTCGCTCCCGCACTGGCCCCCGTCTTTCCCACAAAAACCCCCCCGAACCCCTGAAGGGCCCCGGG
>JACXTT010005136.1_pt1 | contig 19132 bp, 14 predicted proteins | sample 9270951 | NCBI WGS metagenome assembly JACXTT01 (sample SAMN15532306, study PRJNA645909) | rock metagenome | isolation source: weathered quartz diorite | place: Puerto Rico | collected 2017-06-21 | reverse complement strand
AGGATGGTGGCAATCGCGCTCGACTCGATGCGCGAAGTCGATTTGTTCTGGTCCGTCGTCTATGTGGCCACGAAACCAGGCGCCGGCGATCGCTACCTGCTCAATCTGCTGAAAGATGTGAAGACGCCCACCATTCTTGCGCTGAACAAAGTCGATCTGATCGCCAAGCCGAAGCTGCTGCCGATAATCGACCACTACCAGCGTGAGCTTTCGTTTGCGGAAATTGTGCCCGTGTCGGCAGCCGACGGTACGAACGTCACCGTGCTCGAAAAGCTGTTCTTGCAGTATTTGCCAGAAGGCGAGCCACTCTATCCCATCGACTACGTCACGGATCAGCCCGAGCGTTTTTTCATCGGCGAAATCGTGCGCGAGCAAGTGCTGCAACTCACGCACGACGAGCTGCCGTTTTCAACGGCGGTGATCGTGGACCGCATCGAAACGGCTGCCGACGGGATCACAAATATCTATTGCACGATTCTGGTTGACCGTGAGTCACAGAAGCCAATCGTCGTCGGCCGCGCCGGGTCGATGATCAAACAGATCGGCACCGCGGCTCGCGCTGAACTCGAGCGCTACCTCAAGTCCCGCGTCTTTCTGGATTTACATGTGAAGGTGAAATCGGAATGGCGCGATGACGAACGCCTTCTTGACGAGATCCTTTAGCTTACCTGCGCAACATGAAGCTGATGATGCCGATCGTCGCCGACAGATGCACGATCCATAACCCGATCATCCACTTCAGGATTTCGACCCTTGAGGTCGCCACTTCCTGCCGGATTTGAGCCATGCCCTGATGCATTTCGACGCGAAGCGAGCAGATCTCCTGCGCGAGCCTCACGTCCGATTGCGCCTGGGCTGATGCAAACATGTCGGCCAAGCTTTCAGCTGCGTCATCGCCAATCTTGACGCGAAGGGCGGCGGGAACATTCATCTGCAACACACAAACGGTGACAGTCCGCGCGCCGACCTTACGACGACGATGGCATCGTCGTCGCGCCAATGTCAATGTGTGGGGACTAGGGGCTGGGGGCTGGGGACTAGGGCCTGGGAACAGCGTTTTTGATCCAGTCCCCAGCCCCTAGTCCCCAGTCCCTAATGATGATCCAACGTCACCAGATGGTCGGCGTCCTTTTCGACGCAGGGCGGACCTTCTTCGAGGGGCCGGTTGCCGACCCGCAGCGTCCTCGCGTTCATCGTCCACGGCCGGGTCAACACGTTCGGATCTTCCACTGTGACGTCGTACCGCATCGTGTCACCGGTCCGCGTGAAGCGTTCAACGACGTGCAGCGCCTCGGTGTGGAAGTAGCCGTCCGCTCCCAGCCAGGTGTCGTCGTTCAGGTTGTTCACGTCGACGACGAGCGTGTCGCCATCCCACTTCGCGACTGAATCGCCCATATATGACGTATCGATGTCTGTACGATGCGCCGCGTTGATCGGGATCAGTCGGAAGAGATTCGTCGCGTACAGGAACACCAGCTTGTCGGACATCTGGATGATTTGGGCGGGCGGTCCCATACGAGGCACGCCGGCCGGTTTGCAGTAGAACGCCGGGTCTTCCTGACTCTGTCGGACCTCGAGATCCTTCACCTTCGCGAGGAGCTCGGGCTTGTACTGCGGCTTGTTCGCATCCTTCGCCCGCTCGGCAACCGAGATGCGGTCCAGCGCCGCGAAGACGTTGTCTTTGTCCTGGTCAACACCGGCCAGAGGCAGCACGACCTTGATGGACGCGTTCTCGGTCGCCGGCCGGATGCCGCGGTTTCCCGCGACCCAGACGCCCGAGAGATCCGGATGACCGCCCGCGTCTCGCGGCGTTGGCTTCGGCGGTTCGGTTTTCGCGCCGTCCTGGGCGCTGAGCGCGACGGTAAACGCCGCAACGACGAGCGCCACGACGACTGATGTGGAAAGTCGCAACTTCATCACCGCACCTTTACGGATTGACGTCGTTCGGATCGCCCAGCCAGACTTCGATCGTGTGGCCGTCGTCGAAGGTCACCTGCCGGAGGAAGCCGAGGTTCTTGGAGCCGTCACGGGCGGCATAGCCCTTCAGCGTCACGACCTTGCCGATGCCGAACGTCTGCTTGCTCATCCCTTCGGCGCGCATGCGTCCGGGACCGAGCGTTTCGAATGCCCACCTGCTGACGACGCCTTTGTCGTCCTTCGCATCGAGATGGACATAGACGTGCGGGTTCACCCACTCAACCTTCGCGACGGTGCCTTTCAGCGTTATCGGCTTGCTGATGTCGAATTCAGCCTGGAAGGAGTGATGTGCGAATGCGGAGCCGGCAGTCACCAGCGCGGCAGCCGCGGTCAGGGCGGCGCAAATTCTGAATCGCATGCGCCAGATCATGCACTTTTCCGGGCGGTTTTGCACCTTGTGCGTGCTAGATTTAGTCGTTTGGGGCTTGACGGAAATTCATCATGGCGGCGCAGAGCAAAACCGATCTGGTTCTGGCTTCAGTCCGACGACTGCTGCGTGTTAGTGCGACCGCTAACCTCCTGAACCTGCTGCAGAAGCGGCATCCCGTCGACATTGCCGAGATTCTGCGGGCCCTCAACGATCACGAGCGGCGAGCTGCCGTCGATGCCATGGCGGCCGCGGATCCCCGGCTCGCCATCGAGGTAGTCGCCGAGCTCGGCGTCGATATCGGCGCGGCTCTGCTCGCCTCCCGGCCGGCGCGCGAAACAGTCCGGCTTCTCCAGGAACTTGCGCCTGACGATGCCGCGGCGCTGATCAATCGGTTCCCCGAACCGCTCGCAGACGAAGTCCGGGAGCTGATGCGCGGGCAGCGTCCGACCGCCGAAGTCGCCGAGGTCCTTCAGCATCGCGAGGGAACGGCGGGCCGCATCATGAATCCCCGTGTTTTCGCCCTGCCCGAAGATACGACGGCCGGCGAGGCAGTCAACGCCATCCAGCAGCTTGGCGGGGTCGAGATGTCGTTCTACCTGTACGTCATCGACGAACGGCGGCATCTCGTCGGGGTTGTCTCGCTTCGGCGTCTACTTCTGGTCCCGCCCCAGGCCAGGCTCAAAGACATCATGACCACCGACGTGATCAGCGTCGGCGTCGAGACGCCGGAGGAGGAGGTTGCGCGGAAAGTCTCCTCGTACCACCTGCTGGCGGTGCCGGTTGTCGACGACGAGAACAAGCTTGTCGGGACCGTGACAGTCGATGACGTCATTGAAGTCATCCGCGACACGACGACCGAGGAATTTCAGAAGCTCGGGGGCCTCGAGGCGTTGGACGAGCCGTACGTGCGCACGCCGGTGCTGACGCTCGTGAAAAAGCGGGCTCGCTGGCTGGTCGTCCTGTTCCTTGGGGAGATGCTTACCGCTACGGCGATGGGCTACTTCGAGAGGGAGATTGCCCGGGCGGTGGTGCTGGCGCTCTTTGTCCCGTTGGTTATTTCATCGGGTGGCAACAGCGGCTCGCAGGCGGCGTCGCTCATCATCCGCGCTCTTGCGGTCGGGGAGGTGACGCTGCGCGACTGGTGGCGAATCATGCGGCGCGAAGTTCTGTCGGGCCTTGCGCTGGGCGCCATTCTCGGCACCGTCGGCTTCATCCGCGTCTCGCTCTGGCAGCAGCTGTTCGGCACGTATGGTGCGCACTGGTTCCTGATCGCGCTGACGGTGCTCTTCGCGCTCGTTGGCGTCGTCATGTGGGGAACGATTGCGGGGTCGATGCTGCCGTTCGTGATGAAACGTCTTGGCGCGGACCCGGCGACATCGTCGGCGCCGTTTGTCGCGACCCTGGTCGACGTCACGGGGCTCGTCATTTACTTCACGGTGGCTGCCGCAATTCTTCGCGGCACGTTGTTGTAGCGGATTGATGGCAACGCAGCGACGAATCGATCTCGTCCTCGACTCGGTCAAGCGGCTGCTGCGGATCGGTGCGTCTGCCAACCTCCTCAATCTGCTGCAGAAGCAGCACCCCGCCGATCTGGCGCAGATCTTCAGCGAGCTGCCCGATAAGGAGCGCGAGGCGGCATTCAGCCTGCTCGCCGAACGGAACGGGCGCCTCGCGATGGAAGCGATTTCCGAGCTCGGGCCCGAGACCGGTGCCAGGTTGCTCGCGACGCGATCCGCCGAGGAAATCGCCAAGCTGGCGCAGGAGATTCCGTCCGACGATGCGGCGGCCCTGATCGACTACCTGCCCGAGGATCTGTCGGTCGCAGTGCTCGACCTGATGCGACCGAAGGAATCGGGTGTCGTCGAGAACCTGCTGGAGTACGCCGAGCAGACCGCCGGCCGCATCATGAACCCGCATGTCTTCGCGCTCAGCGAAGAGTTGACGGTTGGCGAAGCCATTACCGAGCTGCAGAGCAACCGCGACGTCGAGATGGTGTTTTATCTCTACGTTGTAGACGAACGGCGTCATCTTGTCGGCGTCGTATCGCTCCGGCGGCTGCTGCTCGTCTCGCCGGAGACGCCGCTCAAGCGGATCATGACCGCGGACTTGATCAGCGCCCGCGTTGACATGGACCAGGAGGAAGTGGCCCGGCAGGTTGCTTCCTACAACTTGCTGGCAATCCCGGTCGTCGATGAAGAGAACAAACTTGTCGGCGTCATCACGGTGGATGACGTGATTGACGTCATCAAGGACGAGGCGACCGAGGACATCTATCGGCTGGCGGGCGTCGCCGGCGACGAGAAAGTCTTCACGTCCCCAAAGGAAACGTTCCGCAAGCGTTTACCGACGCTCGCGATCCAGCTGATGACGTTGTTTGCCGCAGCCGCCGTCATCGCCGTATTCGAGCCGACGATCGGAAAGGTCACGGCACTCGCGGTGTTCATGCCCATTGTCGCGGGCATGGGCGCGACCGCGGCAACGCAGACGCTGACGGTGATGGTGCGCGGCCTCGCACTCGGCGAGTTGACGTGGAGCAATTCGCGTCAAGCTCTGTTGAAGGAGGTCGCGCTTGGCGTCGGCAATGGCATCCTGCTCGGTGTCGTGGCGGCGATTGTCACATGGGCGGCGAAGGGCGATCCGGTGCTCGGACTCCTGCTTGGCCTGGCGATGATCATCAACCTCTTCATCGCGGCCGCTGCGGGAACGCTCGTGCCGATCGGTCTGCGCGCAGCGAACCTCGATCCCGCCCTCGCGTCATCGGTGGTGGTGACCACGATGACGGACGTGCTGGGGTTCGCGACATTTCTGGGACTGGCGACGCTATTCCTGCGTTACCTGGCGATCGGGTGATTCAGGTCGTTCACTCCTGAACCCGAACGCTTGAACAAGAAGCTTGAACCGAACTTCGAAGGCGAACACGAACGGAGCACCGAGAACCCAGAATGGCGAACGACAGTAGAATAAAGGGCGTTCGTGCCGCTGTACACCGCCGATGCGTTGATTCTCCGCACGTATAAGCTTGGCGAAGCCGATCGGATTGTCGTTTTCCTGACTCGGGACCGCGGAAAGAAACGGGGGGTGGCGAAAGGCGCGCGGCGGCCGCGCTCGCGGTTCGCGGCTGCGCTCGAGCCGATGACCGAGGCGCGCGTCGCATATTTCGAGAAGGAACAGCGCGAGCTCGTCGGCCTCAACTACGCGGAGCCGGTGAGATCGCCGATGGCATTGGTAGGCGGACCTAAAGGTCCGCCTCTACAGACATTGGACGATCGTAGAGGCGCACCTTCAGGTGCGCCTGCCTTTGATGCGCTCGGTTATATCGGGTACTTTGCCGAGTTGCTCGACGAGTGGGCTCAGGAAGCGGATGCCGACGATCGGCTGTTCCGCCTGGGTGCGTCGATGCTCGATGCGTTGAGCGCCGGGGCGCCTGTTGAGCCGCTGGCGCGCTATTTCGAGTACTGGCTGCTGCGGCTGCAGGGCGTCTATCCGGAATCACGCGGCACACTCTCGGACGAGGCGATGGTATTTCTGGCTGCATCGCGCACGGTGGCGCCACGGCAGGTTGGCGAGGTGCCCGCACCCCGCGCGGTGCTGAGAGAACTCGAACAGGTGCATCGTGCCCTCATCGCGATGCACCTCGAAAAGAATTTGAAATCGGATCGCGTGCTGCGCGATCTGCGGAAACATAACTAGCAGCCTCACGCGTGACGCTTCAGGACCTCATCCTCAAACTGTCCGCCTTCTGGGCGTCGCACGGGTGTCTGCTGCAGCAGCCCCTCGACCTCGAGGTCGGCGCCGGCACCTCGCACCCCGAGACGCTCTTCCGCGTGCTCGGCCCGAAGCCGTGGAGCGTGGCCTATGTGCAGCCGTCACGTCGGCCGGATGATGGACGATTCGGCCAGAATCCGAATCGGGTGTTCAAGCATCACCAGTATCAGGTGATCCTGAAGCCGTCACCCGACGAGGTGCAGCAGCTCTATCTCGAAAGCCTCGAGGCGTGCGGGATCAATCCGCGGCTGCACGACATCCGATTCGAGGAAGACAACTGGGAGTCGCCCACGCTTGGCGCGTGGGGGATCGGTTGGCAGGTGCTCCTCGACGGCCTCGAAATCACGCAGTTCACCTACTTTCAGCAGGTCGGCGGGATGGACCTGGCGCCGATTTCCTGCGAGATCACGTACGGCCTCGAGCGCATCGCGATGTTCTTGCAGCGCGTCGACAACATCTTCGACCTCGAGTGGGGCGGAGGGGTGAAGTACGCGGAGGTGCGGCTACAGGAGGAGATCGAGGAGTCGAAGTACGCGTTTGGCCAGGTGAACATGCCGCCGGAAGAATTCGCGGCGGCTCACCGAGAACTATTCGATCGCAATTACGCGCTCGGCGAGAAGCTGCTCGAGTCGGGTCTGATCTGGCCCGCCCTCGAGTTCTGCCTCAAGTGCTCGCACCTGTTTAACATCCTCGATTCGAGCGGCAGCATCGGCGTCACCGAGCGCACCGCCTACATCCTCAAGGTGCGGCAGCTCGCCGTCAAAATCGCCCGCGCCTACGTTGACGCGACGGTCACGGAGCCGTTGGCGCTCAAGGAAGACTCCTGATGGATCGCGAGCTGCTGATCGAGATCGGGTGCGAGGAGATTCCTGCGAGCTGGTTGCCCGCGCTGACGCGTGACGTCGCAAAACGCCTGGACGCCAGGCTGGCCGAAGCCAGGCTCGAGACCGACGCGCGCGCGGAGAGTTACAGCACCCCAAGACGCCTGACCGCGCGCGTTGCCAAGCTCGCCGAACGGCAGACCGATCACGAGGAACTAGTCACCGGACCGCCGGTGTCCGCCGCCTACAAGCCCGACGGTGAGCCGACGCCTGCGGCCACCGGCTTCGCGAGGAAATACGGTGTCGAGGTCGCTGCCCTCGAGCGCAACGAGACGCCGAAAGGAACGTATCTCGCGTATCGAGTTCGCCAGCGAGGCAAGGCCACGGTCGATGTCCTTGCCGACGTCATGGGCGGGCTGCTTCGCGACCTTACGTTTCCGAAGCAGATGCGCTGGGACGCGTACCTCGAGGACGGCAAAGGCGATCTCGTCTTCGCCAGACCGATCCGATGGCTGATTCTTTTGTACGGCGGCCGCGTCGTCCCATTCGTGATCCGCCGAACTGAAAGCGCGCAGGGTCCGCTCGTCCAGGACATCCGCTCTGGGCCCAACACCTATGGCCATCGTTTCCTCACCACGAGCGGCCGCGCCGGCCGCGCCATCAAGGTGAAGACCTTCGACGATTACCAGGCCCGGCTCCTCGAGAACTTCGTCATCCTGGATCGCGGTGAGCGCGAGTCGAAACTTCGCCGCGAGCTTGAAACGCATGCACGACGGCTGGGCGGCCGCGTCAGTGGCCTGGTTGCCGCGCAATCGTCGCTGCTTCAGGAGGTGCCGGATCTCGTCGAGTATCCGTCCGTGATTGCCGGTCACTTTCCGGTGGAGTTCCTGAGTCTGCCGGAAGAGGTGCTGACGACGACGATGATCCATCACCAGCATTACTTTCCAGTGGTGGATGAGGACGGCAAGCTGAAGCCGGCGTTTCTCGCCGTGATCAACATGCAGCCGGAGAAGCCGGAAATCATTGCCCGCAACTCCGAACGTGTGCTGACGGCCAGGCTCCGCGACGCCCGATTCTTCTGGGACGCGGATCGGAAGACGTCGCTCGAGTCGCGGATCGATCGGCTCGCGACGATCCTGTTCCACAAAAAGCTGGGAAGTTACCGCGAGAAAGCGGACCGCGTCGCGGCGCTCGCCGAGTGGATCGCACGCGAGGCGTTCCAGAAGCCGGATGCAGCCAGCAACGCTGCCCGTGCGGGACGACTGGCGAAAGCGGATCTTGCGACGGACATGGTTCGCGAGTTCACGGAACTGCAGGGCACGATGGGCGGCATCTACGCCCATGAAGAAAAACAGCCGGAAGCCGTCTGGAAGTCGATCTACTACCACTATCTGCCCGTTGGCGTGGAGGCGGAGGCGCCCCCTTCGCGTCAGCAGCTCGGTGCGGCATCGGTCACGTGGGCGGCAGTAGCCCTCGCCGACAAACTTGATTCGGTTGCCGGGATGTTCGTGGCGGGCGAGCGGCCGACAGGCTCCCGCGACCCGCTCGGACTTCGGCGCCAGGCGCAGGGCGCCGTGAAGATCCTTGCGGACCTTCCGGAGCTGACGGGTCTCAGCACGCGTATCGAGCTCTGGCATCTGGTTGTCCAGGCGTCTTCATCCTGGGCGCCATCCGAGGAGGCCCGGCAGGCGCTGCGCACGTTCCTGCGAGAGCGCGTCATCTATCTATTCGAACAGCGCGGCTTCGATGTTCGCAACATCAGGGCGGTCGTCCCCCAATCGCTCGAGCGGTTCGACATGGTGGAAGCGAAGAAGAAGCTCGAAGCGCTGGCGCAGATGGCTGGCTCACTCGCGTTGCAGGGTGTCGCCGAGTTGTTCAAGAGAGTGAAGAACATCACGAAAGGCGTGTCGACAGGCGCGACGCCCAACACCACGGCGTTGAAGGAGCCGGCGGAAGTCGGGCTGATCCGGTCGATCGAGGCGGTCGAGCCGAAGATCCGCGCGGCTGTTGCGAACGCCGACTACAAGCACGCATTTCAAGCGATCGAGGCGCTGAAGGGCCCGGTCGCCCAGTTCTTTGACGACGTGCTCGTCATGACCGATGACCAGAGTCTGCGCACCGCGCGGCTGGCGTTGGTCGCACACCTGCGTGATTTGATTCTTGATATTGCAGACATTTCGGAAATTGCACCCGAAGCAGCGTAAGGAGAGACCGTCGTGTTGATGGCGAGGAAGAGGGCGGCAGGCAAGTCGAAGGGCAGCACAACGAAAGCGAACGGCACCGCGAAGGGCACGAAGTACGTTTACCTGTTCGGCGCGAAAACAGATGGCAACGGCACCATGAAGCCGCTGCTCGGAGGCAAGGGCGCCAATCTTGCGGAGATGTGTCGGATCGGACTTCCCGTTCCGCCGGGCTTCACCATGACGACTGAAGTGTGCACGTATTACTACCAGCACAAACGAACATATCCGCCCGCTTTGCGACCGCAGATGGAGACGGGCCTCGCCGCGATCGAACGGAAGACGGGGAAGAAATTCGGGGATCTGAAGAATCCGCTGCTCGTATCGGTCCGATCGGGCGCGCGAGATTCGATGCCCGGGATGATGGACACGATCCTCAACCTTGGCCTCAACGATCAGACCGTGGAAGCCCTCGCGCGTAAGACCAGCAACGCGCGCTTTGCGTGGGACTGCTACCGCCGCTTCATCCAGATGTATGGCGACGTGGTGCTTGGCGTGCAGAAGGGCGCGGGTGAAGACCACGAACCGTTTGAAACGGTCATCGAAGGCCTTAAGCACGAGCGTTATCACCAGGACATCGAAGACACGAAGCTCACGGTCGACGACCTGAAGGAACTCGTCGCTCGATTCAAGAGGCTCGTCAAAGAGCGGGCTGGACGCGACTTTCCAGCCTCGCCATGGGACCAGTTGATGGGCGCCGTCGGTGCCGTCTTCGGCTCCTGGATGAACGACCGCGCCATCGTGTACCGACGCAAGTACAACATTCCGACCGAGTGGGGCACCGCCGTCAACGTACAGGCGATGGTGTACGGAAATACGGGCGAGAAATCGGGATCTGGCGTTGCCTTCACCCGCAACCCCGCGAACGGCGCGAAAGAGTTCTACGGCGAATTCCTGATCAACGCGCAGGGTGAGGATGTGGTCGCAGGTGTCCGGACGCCCGAACCCGTCTCGCAATTGAAGAACCATCTGCCGAAGGCGTATCAGGAGCTCGAACGGATTCGCCAGACCCTCGAAAAGCACTTCAAGGATGTGCAGGACTTCGAATTCACCATCGAGGACGGCATCGTTTACATGCTGCAGACGCGGAACGGCAAACGAACGGCGATGGCGGCGCTGAAGTTCTCGATCGACATGCACAAAGAGAAGCTGATCGACTGGAAAACCGCGGTGATGCGCAACCCGGCGGATCAGTTCGAGCAGCTGCTGGCACCGGTCTTCGATACGGCGGAGGTCGTGAAGGCAAAGGTGATTGCGACCGGTCTGCCGGCAGGCCCCGGCGCAGCATCCGGGCAGATCTACCTGAACGCGGACCGCGCAGTGGGGGCAGCCGAAAAGGGGCAGCCAGTTCTCCTCGTGAGGCTGGAAACGTCGCCCGAGGATCTTCGCGGAATGATTGCGGCCGAAGGGATCCTCACCGCACGCGGCGGCGTGTCGTCGCATGCCGCACTGGTGGCACGGCAGATGGGGAAGGTCTGCGTGTGCGGCGCGTCCGCTCTCGACGTGGATTACCAGGCGCGCACGGTCAGCGTCGATGGCCAGGCGTTCAAGGAAGGCGACTGGATGTCAATCGATGGAACATCGGGAAAGGTGTTCGCCGGCCGCGTCAAGACAGCGCCCTCCGAGATTGTGGCGGGATTGATCAACGACGACGAGACCGCGAAGAAGACCGAGAAGTTCAAGAACTTTCAGCAGTTGATGAAATGGTGCGACCAGGCGACGCGCATGGGCGTACGAACCAATGCTGATACGCCTGAGCAGGCGCTGAATGCAATTGCCTTCGGCGCGAGCGGAATCGGCCTGACCCGTACCGAACACATGTTCTTCGAAGGTGACCGCATCGACGCGATGCGCGAGATGATTCTCGCGGAGACCCTCGAGGCGCGGAAGGCGGCGCTCGCGAAGCTGCTCCCGTACCAGCGCGACGACTTCGCCGGCATCTTCCGTGCCCTCAATGGCTTTCCGGCCACCATCCGCTTCCTCGATCCGCCGTTGCACGAGTTCCTGCCACAGACCGACGAACAGCAGAAGGACCTGTCCAAAAAGTTGGGGCTGCCGGTCAACGTCATTCATTCTCGCGTCGCCCAGCTCCACGAATTCAACCCGATGCTCGGCTTCCGCGGCTGCCGTCTCGGGATTGGCTATCCCGAGATTTCCGCGATGCAGGCGCGCGCCGTGTTCGAGGCGGCGGCGATCGTGCAGAAGGAAGGGATCAAGGTCCGTCCTGAGATCATGATTCCGCTCGTCGGGTTCAAGAAGGAGCTCGATCTGCAGCTCGAGGTCGTGCACCAGGCCGCACGCGAGGTGCAGCAAGAACAGCGGGTCAAGCTGACCTACTCGGTGGGTACGATGATCGAAATTCCGCGCGGCGCCCTGATGGCGGACGAGATCGCGCAGTCGGCGGAGTTCTTCAGCTTCGGCACCAACGACCTGACGCAGACCGCGCTCGGGATGTCACGCGACGATTCGGGATCGTTCCTGCCACAGTACGCCGAGCTCGAGATCATCAAGAAGAATCCGTTTGCGACGATCGACGTCACCGGTGTCGGTCAGCTCGTGGACATCGGCGTGAAGCGCGGACGCGCCACGCGCAAGGATTTGAAGATCGGCATTTGCGGCGAACACGGCGGCGACCCGGATTCGATCCGTTTTTTCGAGCAGGTCGGCCTCGACTACGTCAGCGCCTCGCCGTTCCGCGTGCCGGTTGCGCGGCTCGCCGCCGCGCAGGCGGCGTTGGTGAAGTAGGGCGGGTTCCGCCGAGCGCGCGTGCCAGGCGCAGGCGGACCCGCCGACCGCATGATCACCGTCTACGTGTACCGCAACGGCGAAACACAGGTGGTGGATCGGGTCGAGCCGCGCTGGCTCGACCCGGCATCCGGGGTGACGCTGTGGGTCGATATCGCGCAGCCGACGCCGGAAGAGGGGCAGGCGGTGCTCGCGAACACCTTTCATTTCCACCCACTCTCGGTTGAGGATGCGCTCAGCGAGATCCATTACCCGAAGATCGAGAGCTACGACCGCTATCTCTACGTCATCCTCCACGGCATCGATTTCCGGGTGCAAGAGCATTGGTTCGCGACGCTCGACGTTGATTTTTTCCTTGGCGATAACTATCTCGTCACCGTGCACGCTGCCGAATCGCGGAGCATTCAGAAACTGAAGGACCTCTGCCAGCAGCACGCCCGAATTCTCGAAGAAGGCCCCGTCGCGCTCATGCATCGCATCATCGACTCGATGGTGGACAACTACGAGCCGGAGCTCGACGAGCTCGAACGCGAAATGGATCGGCTCGAAGAGCAAGCGGTGCTTGGCGCCGGGAGCAACCTGATGCGCCCGATTTTGGAGGTCAAACGGGATCTGTCTGCGCTCAGGCGCGTGCTCGTGCCGCAGCGCGATGCCATCGGCAGGCTTGCACGACGGGAGTTCCCGATCATCTCGAGCGAGATGGCGTACCGGTTCCGCGATGTCTATGACCACCTGATGCGCTACGCCGACGAAGTGACAATCTTCCAGGATCGGATGACCGGCGTTCTCGAGGGCTACCTGTCGGCGATCTCGAATCGGCTGAATCAGGTGATGAAAGTGCTCACCGTCGTCTCGACGATCCTGCTGCCGATGACGGTGCTCGTGGGCCTCTGGGGCATGAACGTAATGCTGCCGCAGTTCTCGGGAGGTGCCTCGGCTCAATTCTGGTGGGTCGTCGGCATCATGATCGCCATGACAGTGGTGATGCTGGCATTCTTCCGCTCGAAACACTGGATCTGATTGCCATGGGCAAGATCCATCAATTGCCGCCTGATCTCGCCAATCAGATCGCGGCCGGTGAAGTCGTCGAGCGGCCGGCGTCCGTCATCAAGGAGCTGGTGGAGAACTCGATTGATGCCGGAGCGCGGCGAATCTCCATCTCCGTCGAACTTGGCGGCAAGAAGCTGATCCAGGTCGAGGACGATGGGGAAGGGATGGCGCCTGAGGACGCGCGGCTGGCGATCGAGCGGCACGCCACGAGCAAGATCGCGCGCGCCGACGATCTCGAGCGAATCGCGACGCTTGGCTTTCGCGGCGAGGCGTTGCCCAGCATCGCGTCGGTCTCGCACTTCGCGCTCAGAACGCGCGCGCGCGGCGCCGGCACCGGCACCGATGTCCGTGTCAACGGCGGCGCTGTGTCGTCGGTCAGCGAAGTGGGCATGCCAGAGGGGACAGCGGTCCATGTCGCGGATTTGTTTTATAACCTCCCGGCCCGGCGCAAGTTTCTGAAGTCGGACGCCGCGGAGTCGGCGCAGATATCACGGGTGGTGACGCAGCTTGCGCTGGGGTATCCGGAAGTCGGGTTCACGCTGACGAGTTCTGGACGCAAGGTCCTGCAGTGCCCACCCGTCTCCACCTTGCGCGATCGGTTGTATCAGTTGTACGGCGAGCGCGGCGATCTGATCGACGTGCGTCGCGACAGCGGTGAGGTCAAGATCGTCGGGTTCGTAGCCGCACTGGCGGAACAGGGGCCCACGCGAGGACCGCAGAATGTCTATGTGAACCGGCGGGTGATCAAAGACCGCACGATTGCGCACGCGATCATCGACGCCTACAGCGTCGCATCGATCAAGGAACGCAGCCCCGAAGTGCATCTCTTCATCGACATGCCGCGCGATGCGGTGGATGTGAACGTGCATCCGACGAAGGCGGAAGTACGGTTTCGCGATCAGTCCTACATCCACGAACTCATCCGCCGAACGCTCGGCGATGTGCTGGGACGTGGACCCGTTCCGGAGCTGCAGCTCGAAGCTCCCGTTGGATTCGAGCGAGTGGCATCGACGCTTCCGTTGCCGCATTCGTATCCGTCGACGTTTCCGTCGCGATGGGCGGGTGAGGCGGGTAGGGCGGGAGGGGCGGGTTGGGTCACGAGCCCCCCACCTGTTGCACCGACCAGCGACAGTCCGATCGCACCAACCGCGATCCGACCTATGACCGCACTCGGTCAATTCCGTGACACGTTCATCATTGCGATCGATGATGAAGGGATTGCGATCATCGATCAGCACGTGGCCCACGAGCGCGTGCTGTTCGAGCGCATCACCGAGCGGCTCACGTGCGGAGCGCTCGAAAGTCAGCGGCTGCTCGTCCCGATGCTGGTGGAGCTGCCGCCGGCGGCGCGACAGGCGTTGACGTCGCACGCGGCGGATCTCGAGCGCCTCGGGTTCGAGCTGGAGGAATTCGGCGGCGAAGCTATCCGGGTCACGGCGGGTCCGGCGCTGCTCGGACGCGAGGATTGCGCGGCTGCTCTGCGGTCGCTGGCGCAGGATCTGGAAGGCCTCGATCGCGGCTCCGGCGTGGACGCGGCCATCAAACGCCTCGCCGCGACGACGGCATGCCATGCGGCCGTCAAGGCGAATGACCCGCTCACCCACGAGAAGATGGCGCACATTCTCGAGGAGCTCCGCCGCACGGCCTACTCGACTATCTGCCCTCACGGCCGGCCCGTGATGCTGCGGATTACGCGACGAGAGGTCGAAAAGAATTTCCAGCGGATTTAGCGGATCTGCCGGGTCCAAAAGGACCCGGCCTACCCTGGAGAAGGTAGGGCGGGTCCTTTTGGACCCGCCTCCATCGAACACCTACCACATGAAATCATCGACGAGTTCACGCAATGTCCAACGGTCGGACCCAAGGTACGGATATTCGAAGGGTGAAGTCACCAGACCAGCACGCACTGGATTGGCGATGATGTAGCGAGCGACGTCGCGCGGCGCATCATCATCTCGCAAGATTCGTTCCTAGTAGCCCTCCTGCCACAACCTTCCATGACCCGCCAGGGCGTGCGCAGCACCTGCCAGCTGTTTCGCCAGTTTCGCGAATCTATTGAGGTCTGAATTCTCGTCTCGGGCTTCGATCAGCAGATGCACATGGTCGGGCATGAAGCAGTACGCAATTATCGAGAATCGTTCCAGCGCGGCGGTCTTGCGAAACTGCAACAGCGCCGAACTCACGACTGCCTCCTGCTCGAACACGCGTGCACGATCACGGACGCAAAAGGTAAGGAAATATCGGTTGAATCCGACGTAGGACATTCCATCGATACGACGCGGGCGTGCCATTGCTGCTCACGCAAATCGCAAGACGTGAGCCGCGTTTCGGCAAGCGGGTCGTCGATTGGACCAAGACGATCGGAGGCGGGTCCGAAAGGACCCGCCGGTCTTAGAGCCGCCGTAATGTAAGCTCTCTGCTAGCTATATCGGAGGTTGTTGTGAAGCGATTCGTCTGCCGCGCGGCCTCAGGTGTGCTGCTCGCGATGTCGGTGGTTTCCGCACAGGCGCCGCAGCAATCGGCACTGGCAGTTGAAGGTGGGACGCTCATCAACGGGAACGGCGGAACGCCGGTCGCGGACTCCGTTGTCGTCATTCAGGGCAGCAAGATTGCCGCTGCTGGACGAAAAGGCCAGGTGACAATCCCGCCGAACGCACGCGTGATCAACGCGACCGGCAAGTTCGTGCTTCCAGGGCTGTGGGAATCGCAGACCGCGTACAGCTGGTACTTCGGCGAAGCGATGCTGAATCACGGGATCACATCCAGCATCGACGTGGGGACGGAAGCGGAAGTCGCGGTGCCGCATCGCGACGCGGTGCTCCACGGCAAGGATCTCGCGCCGCGCGCCTTCACCGGCATCCTGCGAATTGGTTCGACGCTGAACGGCGCGACCGGCTACGAAGGTCCGCTTCATACCATCCGAGTGCCCAAATCCGCAGACGACACGCGCGCGATCGTCCGAACCGTCCTGAACGCCGGCGCCGATTACGTGATCTTCTACGACGGCGCGATGCCGTTCGAGTGGTACAAGGCGGGCGTCGAGGAAGCGCACAGAATGGGCAAGCCTGCCTTTGTGCGCGCGTACGGCCCGGGCATTTTCCCCGCGCAGGCCGCGGAAATCGGCGCCGCGCAGCTGCCACACTCCGCAGGGATTCCGCTCGCGATCGCGAAAAATCCGTCACAGTTCCGTCAGGGCCGCGACGATCGCAACGAGCTCGATAAATACGGCGACATGGACGATGCGAAGGCGGCGGATTTGATCAAGACGCTCGTGGCGCATCACGTCACGCTCGTGCCGACGTTCATCATCAATTACCGGGGCTATCCCAAGGACTGGGCCTGGTTCAGGGCCGAAGCGCACGCGTGGTACAAGGACGCGAACCTGCAGAAGTACTACCCGCGTGAACCGATGGAGTCGTCGCTCGCTGCCTATGACGATGTGGATCAGGGCGCCTTGCGGGAGCGTCGCCTGAAAGGGTGGGAGAACGTCAAGCGCTTTCACAAGATGTTCGTCGACGCCGGCGGCCACCTCGTGGTGTCGGGCAATCTGAACGATCGCTATGTTCCAGGGCTCCAGCTCTTTCAGGAAATGCGCGTCATGCGCGAAGTGGGCATGACGCCGATGCAGATCATCGTCGGCTCAACGAAGTACGCCGCCGAGCTGGTGCAGAAGCAGGATTCGCTTGGAACGATCGAAGCGGGGAAAACGGCGGACGTGGTCATCGTCAATGCCAATCCGCTCGAAGACATCGGCAACCTGATCAAGACCGACACGGTGATCTTCGACGGCAAAGTCGTTGACCGCCGCTACCATGCGGACTACCACACCACCTTCAGCCCGCCAGGCGACGGGGCATCCTCCGGTCCCATCGTCGAGGCGCTGCCCTGGGTCGTGGCGTTGATGAAAGTCAGGCCGGGTGGAGGCGCGCAGGCGCAGGAAGGCGCAAGCGTCGCCCCCGTGCCGGATCCGCCGCGCTCACCGCAGCCGGCGATCCATACGATCGAGCCATTCGTGATCACGCAGAGCGAGATGCCGGTAACGGTGACGCTCAAGGGCATCAACTTCGTTCGCCGTTCGGCGGTCGAGTTCAAGGGAAAGCGCCTCTCGCCGCAGGTCGTCAGCCCGACCGAGCTGAAGTTCACGCTCGACGCGGAATCGATGAAACAGGCGGGCCGGTTCGACCTCATCGTTATTAATCCCGCTCCGACCGATACGTTCTTTACGCGCGGCATGTGGGGGAACGGCACCTCGAACCTGGCGCACATCGTGGTGAATTACCGCTATTGAGGGGTTCGATAAGCGAAGTTTCTTTGACAGGCCGCCGGCGCTCTGTTAAATTACGAGCGCTCTAACTACCAAAGAGAAAAGGCTTTAGCGAGACCGTTAGCCCAAGCGAAACGGTGCGGCACGTGGTTTTGTGTCGCGCAAAGCTGTAAGTCCCGCCGCCGCGGGGTGATTTAGCTGCCGAACTTGGAAGAAGACGCGGCGCCCTGGCTCCGCTAATTTGATCCTGGTTGTCTGGTAGCGGATTCGGAGCGCAACGTGTCCGTACGCCGCTTAATTCTTTACGCAGGTCTGACCTTTTCCCTCGCCGCGCTTGCTTTCAGCTTCGGGAGCTGGACGGCGCAGCGAGCCATTGCGCGGCAGCTCGCCTCCAACGACGCGCGTGTTGCGGAATTGCAGGGCGACATGGCGCGGGCGATCCTCGAATTCCGCCAGGCCGAGACCGCAGCGACGCCATCCGGCACGAACGGACGCGTCCCTGACGTCGTTCCGGCCGGCAGTGCGCAGCCGGCGCTGGTCGAAGAAATCAAACGGCAGCTGCAAAGCGAAATGGGCCTGTTGCCGCTCCGCCTGCTTCGCGAGCGACGGGGGAGCTTCGTCGAGCTGAATGCGTATGACGCGGCGGGGAAGTCGAGCTACGGCACCGCGGGGTATCTGGGCAATGGCTACTTTGTGACGGTGAAGCACGCGGTCGTGGCGCTCGACGATCCAGACGGGCGTGAGGGGCACAAAATCACGGCCATCAAACTGCGTATCAAGGGACGCGATGTGCCAGCGCGCCTCGTGGACGCGGGCGATGCCGATGTCGAAGTGCACTCGGGCGACTGGGCGATTATCCGCGTCAGCCAGAAGGTCGATCTGCCGGCGCTGCGCGTGAACCCGCGATTCAGCTACGACTTCGCCGATCCGATCTTCCGCCTTGGCAACGACTACTCGAAAGGGATCATCCTCAGCACTGGATACGTCGGCCAACGCACGTCGAACGGTCTAGTGACCTGTTTGACGGATGGCCATCCGGGTGTGTCAGGCGGCGGCGTCCTCGATCAGGACGGCGACCTGGTTGGCATTCCGATCGGACGAATGCAGGGCGACTACCGCTTCTCGTTCATCCTGCCGGTGCGTCCGGAGATGTTCCGGAAAGTGCCTGGATTGGATATCGCCGAGTCAGCCGTCGCTCGCGCGGAGTGATTGCTTCGGTGGGGCCGGGTCTGAAAAGACCCGGCCTACAGCTGAAAAGACCCGGCCTACGACGCGAACTGGCGATTGGGAGTCAGCGACCACCCTTCCGCCGCTCTTCTTTCAGCTTCTCCCAGGCTTCCAGCCGGCGCTTAATTTCTTTCTCGAGCCCTCGATCGGTCGGGTTGTAGTACTTCTTGCCCGCCAGTGAAGGCGGCAGACATTCCATGTCTGCAATCGCATCCGGCTCCTCGTGCGCGTACTGATAGTCCTTTCCGTACTTCAGATCTTTCATCAGTTTGGTCGGCGCATTACGAAGGTGGAGCGGCACCGGTTCGGCCGCTTCGCGGTGCGCGTCGGCCGCGGCGTCGTTGTACGCCACGTAGACCGCGTTGCTCTTCGGCGCCGTCGCGAGATAGATGGCGGCCTGCGCGAGCGCATTGTTGCCTTCCGGCATCCCGATGAAATGCGCCGCATCCTTCGCGGCGACGGCGACGACCAGCGCCTGCGGATCCGCGTTGCCGATGTCCTCCGACGCAAAACGAATCATCCGCCGCGCAATGTAGAGCGGATCTTCGCCGGCCTCGAGCATCCGCGCGATCCAGTAGACGGCTGCATCAGGATCGCTGTTGCGCATCGACTTATGGAGCGCGGAGATCAGGTTGTAGTGCTCTTCGCCGGTCTTGTCGTAGAGGAGGGCGCG
>JACXTT010005135.1_pt1 | contig 19134 bp, 15 predicted proteins | sample 9270951 | NCBI WGS metagenome assembly JACXTT01 (sample SAMN15532306, study PRJNA645909) | rock metagenome | isolation source: weathered quartz diorite | place: Puerto Rico | collected 2017-06-21 | reverse complement strand
GGTGATGGGACCCATTCTCCAGCGAATCAGGGCTCGCCCTACGTTCCGCTCGATAACTGGGTGTATCCCGCCTTAGACCGCCTTGCAGCCATGGGCTTGATCGACAGCGGATTTGCTGGGATGCGGCCGTGGACACGCAATGAGTGTGCTCGCCTTTTGGGTGAAGCGGCCGAACGCGTCAGCGACGGCGTGGGAGGAGCAGAAGCGGAGAATGCCTACCACCTACTCGAAACGGAATTTCGAAGCGAACTTGAGGGTGCCGGCAGCGAAGGGCGCGCGCGCGGGAGAGTGGAGTCCATCTATTCGCGCATAACCAATATCTCTGGCCAGCCGCTCACTGATGGCAATCACTTTGGCCAGACAATTACGAATGATTTCGGCAGGCCCTATCAAGAAGGGTTCAACTCGGTCGATGGCATTTCTGGGTGGACGGCCAGCGGGCGCTGGGCGAGTTACGTGCGAGCCGAATACCAGCATTCTCCTTCCGCCCCGGCAGAGTCCTTGCCTGCGCGACAGTTCATAGGTTCGGTTGACAACGGTACCGGCGTTCCGCCTGCCACACCGTACAATGCCGTCAATCAAGTCCGGTTGCTGGATGCCTATGTAGGGCTGACCTTCGACAATTGGCAGCTTTCTTTCGGCAAACAGAGCCTGTGGTGGAGCCCGATGCAAAGTGGCCCCTTGATGTTCGGCGACAACGCTGAGCCAATCAATATGTTCCGCATCAGCCGCGTCTCGCCATTCCAGTTGCCCAGCATTCTGGGCTGGCTGGGCCCGATGCGGCTCGAGTGGTTCCTCGGACAGCTCAGTGGCCACGATTTCGTTTTCCAAAACAATACCGGGCTTGTTGGTCAGTTTGGTCAACCCTTGGCTCGACAGCCGTTTCTCCAAGGGCAGAAACTCTCTTTCAAGCCTACGTCGAATTTTGAATTCAGCGTTTCTTTATCGGTCGTGTTCTCCGGCGGACCGAGCGCGCTGACTTTCCACAATTTTGCTAAGAGCTATTCGCTTGGCCAGGGCAGCACTAATGGTGCGCCTGGCGGTTACAGCACGAGCGATCCAGGGGATCGGCGTTCCGGCATTGATTTCAGTTACCGGATTCCCGGATTGCGGAACTGGCTGACTTTCTACGGAGATGCATTCACCGAGGATGAGATTTCTCCCCTGGGCTATCCACGCAAATCCGCGTTCGAGGGGGGGATTTATATGCCACGGATCCCTGGCATTCCCAAGCTCGACCTTCGCGTGGAGGGAGGAACGACTGCACCAGCCGATTTTCCAGGTGGCTGCGTCGGCTGCTTTTATGTCAACGGTCGCTATCCCGGAGGCTCATATCTAAACGGCGGAAACTTGATCGGCAGTTGGTTGGGACGTGGCGGACAAGGCGAGCGGGCTTGGAGCACCTACTGGCTTTCGTCGCGCAACAAGATTCAATTCGAATACCGCCATCAGAAAGTGGATGGAGATTACTTGCCGCAAGGAGGCACGCTAAACGACGGCCGCGTGAATCTGGAGTTTCAAGTTAGACCTGCGGTTACGCTTTCCGGTTCTTTGCAGTACGAGAAGTGGAATTACCCGTTGCTCGCTCCGGAAGCCAAGTCCAACTGGGCCACCAGTGTGGGGCTCACATTCTGGCCTCGGCTGTGGAAATGAGCGCATGAAGTTTAGGTAAGGGAATTTAGGATGAACACAAGAGAAAAATGACGCAGACCGCCGCCAAGCCGCAACCTGAGGCCGCGCCGCAACCGGCCGCTGGCGAAGTTCTGCTGCCTGAAGTTTCGCTGGAAGATTCGCGCGAATTGCAGGCGGGGCGCCTCCGTTTGCTTTGGGATCGCCGGCGTTTTCTCTTTCGTGCGGGCGCGATTGGACTGCTGGCTTCGACGCTTGTCGCTTTCTTGATTCCGAAATCCTACACCTCGACAGCACAACTCATGCCCCCCGATCAGCAATCTTCTTCGGCGCTGGCGATGATGGCGGGAATGGCGTCTAAAGCCGGAGGCGGACTCGGCGCCATGGCCGGCGATCTGCTGGGAATCAAGAGCTCGGGTGCGCTGTTCATCGGCGTGCTGAGAAGCGAGACGGCCCAGGATCGGCTCGTAGAGAAGTTTGACCTGAGAAAAGTATATGGCAGCCGACTCATTATGGATGCACGCAGGCGGCTCGACGAAAACACATCGATTTCAGAAGACCGGAAGAGCGGCATCATCACCATCACTGTGACGGATCACAATCCGCAGCGGGCCGCGGCCCTTGCGAACGCTTACGTCGATGAATTGAATTCGCTGGCAGCCGAGTTGTCAACTTCCTCCGCGCACCGCGAACGCGTATTCCTCGAAGAGCGTCTTAAAGTCGCGAAACGGGATTTGGACGAAGCCGCGAACCAACTTGCTCAGTTTTCCAGCAAGAACAACACCCTCGACATCCAGCAGGAAGGCAAAGCCTTGCTGGATGCGGCGGGCACTATCGCCGGTCAACTAATCGCTGCTCAGTCTCAGCTCGAAGGGCTTCGCCAAATTTACACGGACAACAATTCCCGCGTCCGGGCGATGCAGGGTCGAGTCGCGGAACTTCGCCGGCAATTGCAAAAACTTGGGGGCACGCAAGGCAACACTACGAAGAAGGCTCCGGCATTAAACTCGGCAAAGAAGGAGGCTGCTGATCCACTCCCTGGCCAAGTCGCGGATCCACGGCCCGGTCAAGCGGCTGATCCGCCCGCGGACCAATCGACCGATCAGCCTGCGGCGCAGCCGGGCGCCATGCCGTACCCCACGATTCGGAGTTTGCCTTTGCTCGGTGCGAAATACTCAGATTATTATCGCCGCGCAAAAATCCAGGAGACTGTCTTCGAATTGCTCACGCAGCAATACGAACTGGCCAAGGTGCAAGAGGCAAAGGAGACGCCCAGTGTCAAGGTCCTGGACACAGGTAGAGTCCCGGAGAAGAAATCCTTTCCTCCGCGCCTGCTAATTATGTTTCTTGGCATGTTCTTGACCCTGGCGGTGTCCATGGTCTGGGTGCTGGGATTGAACCAGTGGCAGCAAACCGACCCTAATGATCCGCGCAAGATGCTCGCGCAGGAAGTCGTAGCCACTGTGAGGACGCGCGTTCCGTGGATCGCCCGAAACGGACACCCACGGGAATCGGAAGAGGAAGGATCTTTGAACAGCGGTGACGCAATAAAGAAAAGAGCTTTCGGAAGGCTCGACGGGCAGTCACCAACAGGCGGACCGGAAGAGCAGTAAAGTTGTTCCCAAGAGTTGTAGAAGCGTACCCGAGAACTGTTGGGGTGTGTGTAAGTTAAAGAAGATAATTGGGTTAGGTCACATATCGCCCTGTAAGTGACGGGGCGGAGCTGTAGGGAGAGAGAAATGGATGACATCGGTGGCGAGCAATTTTGAAATTGTGGGCCAAGTGAACGCTGGCTTGACCGTTGGAGACGCGGCGCTTCTCAACAATGGGGAAGCGGCTTCAGTGGTGCAGGCGCGATGGTATGCGGTCTACACGTGCGCGAATCATGAGAAGCGCGTCGCCGATCAGTTTGCAGGCCGAGGCGTGGAGCATTTTCTGCCGCAGTATGAATCCGTTCGTCGATGGAAAGACCGCAAGGTACGGCTGCGGCTGCCGCTCTTCCCCGGCTACCTGTTCGTCCACATGGTGGCGCAAGAGCGGCTTCGGGTGCTGCAAGTTCCCGGAGTCGTGCGGTTGGTTGGCGTCAACGGCAGCCCAGCGCCGATGCCCGAAGAAGATCTGGAAAAGGTCCGCGAGTTCCTCGGACAAGGTTTGCGTGCGGAACCCCATCCGTATCTGAACGCTGGGAGAAGAGCGCGCGTAGTACGAGGACCGCTCTCGGGGATGGAGGGAATCATCTTGCGGCGCAAGAATCGCAGCCGGCTGGTTCTCTCGTTCGATCTGATCCAGCGCTCGATGGCGATTGAGATAGACGAAGCAGATTTGGTGGCAATGTGAACTGCAGTTCCGGCAATTATTAAGGACAGGGAGAAATTCATGAAAGGCGTGATTCTGGCAGGAGGAACGGGATCTCGTTTGTACCCTCTCACTCGGGTAACGAACAAACATCTGCTGCCGGTGTACGACAAGCCGATGCTGTACTACCCGCTGCAAACGCTGGTGGACGCGGGAATTCAAGACATCCTGATCGTGACAGGCGGCAATAACGCAGGAGATTTCCTGCGGCTACTGCGCAACGGCAAGGACTTTGGCTTGAAGCAGTTGAGCTTTGCCTACCAGGAAGGCGAGGGCGGAATCGCTGACGCGCTGCGCCTTGCAGAACCGTTCGCGGCAGGGGAGAAAATCTGCGTCATATTGGGCGACAACATTTTGGAGAACAGCATTCAGAACGCACGCGAGAAGTTTGAACAGCAAACGGAAGGCTCGCTGATTCTGTTGAAGGAAGTGCCAGATCCGGAGCGCTTCGGCGTACCGGTATTCCAGGGCAATCGAATTGTGCGAATCGAGGAAAAGCCCAAACTTCCCGGGTCACCGTACGCGGTGATTGGTGTGTATTTTTACGACGCAACGGTGTTTGACCGCGTGCGGACGCTGAAACCCTCCGGGCGGGGCGAATTCGAGATCACGGACGTTAATAATTCCTATCTTCGCGACGGCCAACTCAGATGCGACAAAATCGACGGCGGATGGACGGACGCAGGAACGTTCGAATCATTGTGGCGGGCAACCAAGATGGTCCGGGAAAAAGTGCTGCTCGCAGAGGAACTGGCCCTGGCAGCAGCTTCGAAAAAACACGTTTTCGTTTCGCCTCCACAGATTGAGAAAAAATCAACTCCACAACGAACGAACGGGGGGCTTCATGGCCGCTAGCGCCGCTCCATCCTTGCAGGTAATGCAGACGGAAATCGCGGACGTCAAGCTGATTGTGCCACGAATCCACCGGGACCATCGCGGATTTTTCTCGGAAACCTACAACAAAGCTGACCTGATGGCACTAGGTGTGAATCTGGAATTCGTGCAGGACAACCATTCATTGTCCGTAGAACGCGGCGTCGTGCGGGGACTTCATTTTCAGATTCCGCCGTATGCGCAGGACAAGCTGGTGCGGGTGTTACGGGGATCGGTTTTCGATGTAGCCGTGGATATCCGGCGTGGATCGCCGACGTACGGGAAACACGTAGCTCGAATCATCAGTGCGGCGGATTGGAACCAGTTTCTGGTTCCCGTTGGATTCGCGCATGGTTTTTGCACGTTGGAGCCGAATACGGAAGTCATTTACAAGGTAACGAACTACTATTCGCCGGAACATGACCGCGGAATGCTGTGGAACGATGCAGATTTGGAAGTTGTCTGGCCAGTGCAAGCAAACGAAGCGATTCTTTCGGACAAGGACAGGAAGCAGCCACGGTTCCGGGATTTACCGCAGTATTTCTGAGGGAAGAAAGAGGCACGAATGGCGAAAGTGTTGGTGACCGGGGCGGGAGGGTACATTGGGACGGTTCTTGTGCCCACGCTGCTGGAACAAGGGTATGAAGTCAGGGCGCTGGATCGGTTCTTCTTCGGGAAAGAGTTGCTCGCGGAAGATCCGAGGATCGAAGTGGTGCAAGAAGACTCGAGGAAGATCGGCCCGGACCATCTGGCCGGAATAGAAGCAGTAGTGGACCTGGCGGCGCTCTCGAACGATCCAAGCGGAGAGCTTTTTCAGAAGGAAACCTGGGAGATCAATTGCGATGCGCGCGTGCGCACAGCAAAGCTGGCCAAAGAGCTGGGCGTGAAGCGTTACATTTTGCCGTCTTCGTGCAGCGTGTACGGTTTTCAGGCCAATGGACACGCAGTTTGCGAGAAGAGCGAAACGAATCCACTGACGACCTACGCAAAGGCCAATCGCGCGGCGGAAGAGGGGATTCTGCCGCTGGCAAAGAATGGCTTCTGCGCCGTAGGGATCCGGCAGGCGACGGTGTTCGGCTACTCGCCGCGAATGCGTTTCGATCTGGCGATCAACGGCATGACCTACGGCGCGTGGAAAACCGGCGTCCTTCCGCTGATGCGCGATGGAACGCAGTGGCGCCCGATGCTGCACGTGAGGGACGCAGCGGCCGCGATCTGTTTTCTTCTGAAAGCGGATTCCGTGAAAGTCAACGGACAAATTTTCAATGTCGGGGCGAACCGCAACAATTATCAAGTGGGGCCCTTGGCGGACATCGTGATTGGGTGCTTGCCGAAAGAAATCCGCGTGGAATGGTACGGCGATCCGGACAAGCGCTCGTACCAAGTGTCATTCGACAAGATCCAGGCGCTGGGGTTTCAGGCTAAGTTTGGAGCAAAAGAAGGCGCGCAGGAAGTGTACCAAGCGCTGGAGTCTGGAAAGCTGCAGAAGACACCGCAAACCATCACGCTTGATTGGTACAAAGAACTGACGAAGTGGCACCGGATTGTCAAAGACGTGGAAATGTATGAGGGGATCGTCAGCATAGAGTCCTCGCCGCTTTCAGCGCGAGCAGGAAGATCGTGAACGTATGATCGTCGCGGTGCTCGGAGCGAATGGGCAATTGGGCAGCGACCTCATTCGCGTGGCGAGCGAGTTTCGAGATATCGAGACGCTGGCGCTGACGCGTAAGGACTTGGATGTTTGCGAACTGGCATCGATTCCCGAAGTTCTGTCGACGAAGCGATTCGATGTGCTGGCGAACTGCACGAGCTATCACAAGACCGACGAAGTGGAAGGACGCGCGACAGAAGCGTTCCAAATCAACGCGCACGCGGTGAGAGCCTTGGCCAAAGTGTGCAAAGAGCGGCGTGTGCGGTTCGTTCATTTGAGCACCGATTATGTTTTTGACGGAGAAAGCAAGCGGCCTTACACGGAGACAGACCCCGCCAACCCGGTCAATGTTTACGGCGTTTCTAAGCAGCTCGGAGAAAAATTTGCGATGCGAGAGTATCCAGAGGGGACCCTGATCGCGCGCGTGGCGTCGTTGTTTGGCGTAGCAGGATCGAGCGGCAAAGGCGGGAATTTTGTCGAAACGATCTTGCGCAAGGCGAAGGAAACGGGCGAAGTGCGCGTGGTGAATGACGTCACGATGTCGCCTACATGCACCGCGGATGCTGCCCGAGTGATTCTGTCTTTGTTGGAAAAAGAAGCGCCCGCGGGCGTCTATCACGTAGTGAATTCGGGCTCGGCGACGTGGTTCGAGTTTGCCCGGGAGATCATCGAAGACGCCGGCGTACCAGCGAAGGTTGTTCCCTTGACCAGCGCGGAGTATCCCACCGTGGCGCTCCGGCCGGCGTATTCAGCGCTGGACAACCGGAAAGCGGCTGAAATCGTCGGCGGAATTCCCGGCTGGAGGGACGCCCTCCAGCGGTACTTGATCGATCAGGGCCACGTGCAAATGGTTCAGTCAGCTGGGGTCCATCGCTGAAATGAGCGAACCCGCCAAGAATCACAATGGACACCTGACCAGTGGGCGGCTGCTGGCGCGCAACGTGGTGTGGAACCTTCTGGGGACGGTGGCGCCGCTTCTCGTGGCGGTGCCAGCGGTGCCGAGGCTGATTCATGCGATGGGCACGGACCGGTTTGGCGTGCTGACGCTGGCGTGGGTCGTGATCGGCTATTTCAGCCTGTTCGACTTTGGTTTCGGGCGTGCACTGACCAAGCTGGTGGCGGAAAAGCTGGGCGCGGGACAGATCGAAGACGTACCGGGGCTTTTCTGGACGTCGCTGGCGTTGATGGTAGTGTTCGGCTGCGTGGGCGGGGCGGTCATGGCCGTCCTGTCGCCGTGGATGGTGCATTCAGTTTTGCGGATTCCGGCGGCGATCCAACGAGAAACGTTGCAAGCCTTTTATCTGCTGGCTGCTTCGCTTCCTGTGGTGATCGCCAGCACAGCGCTGCGGGGTTTTCTGGAGGCGCATCAGCGCTTCCGGGAAGTGAGCCTGTTGCGAGCGCTCCTCGGAGTGTTCATGTTCGGCAGTCCGCTTGTGGTCCTCCCGCTTTCCCGTAGCCTGATTCCGGTTTGCGCAGCGCTGGCTATAAGCCGCTTATTAATATGGATTGTCAATTTTACTTTCTGTCTTACTTCGGTCCCTGAGTTGCGAGGAGAGTTCCAAATTCATTTCGGCTATTTTCCCGCACTATGTCGATTCGGGTTGTGGATGAGCATCTCGAACGTGATTAGCCCACTGTTGGTCTACGTGGACCGTCTGATTATCGGGGCAACAATCTCGGTTGCCGCAGTCGCTTACTATGCGACTCCGTACGAAGTGGTGACAAAATTTCTCTTCCTTCCGGCTGCGCTGGTTGGTGTGCTGTTTCCGGCGTTCTCCACCAGCTTTGTTCACGACAGAGGGAAGGCATCCAAACTTCTCGAGCGCGGGACAAAATTGGTTTTCGTTGTACTGTTCCCTCTTGTACTAGTCACAGTGGTTTTGGCTCGGGAGGGCTTGACGCTTTGGCTGGGACAGGAATTTGCAGGGCACGGTTTGCGCGTGTTGCAGTGGCTCAGCGCTGGCGTATTGATGAATGGCTTGGCGTTGATTCCTTTTGCCCAGGTGCAGGCGGCAGGCCGGCCGGACCTGACGGCGAAACTGCACTTAATTGAGCTGCCTGTGTATTTACTTCTTCTGTGGTTTTTGGTTACGGATTTCGGAATTGTGGGGGCAGCTATCGCTTGGACCGTACGAGTAACTCTGGACTGCGCCCTGCTCTTTGTTGTTGCTGGAAAGCTACTTCCTGAAAGCGTATCCGGCATCCGCAAAATTTCCATAAGCTGTGTGGTCGCTCTGTCTGTGCTTGCTTTGAGTGCAGTTCCGTCAAGTCTCTCCATCAAACTTATTCTTCTCTTGGCGGCGGGAATTCTGTTTGGCGCGGCAACTTGGTTTTTTGTCCTGACGCCCGCCGAAAAGACACTCATGTGGACCCGGGGGCGTTCGTCGCTGGTTGCGGGCTGAGGCTACCAAGACAGGCAAAAACCAGTTTTGGCTCTTGAAGAGGTCGGCACATTGGTAGGTGGCAGATAGATGTGGGTTGATCTCGGACTAGTTGCACTCGCAGTGGCAGCCTACTTCCTTTCCCGGAGGCGGTAGCAAGACATATTCACTCCACTGTTCCTTTACGTTCTAATTTGGTGCACGTGCCTTTTCCTGTTCCGTTTGCGGCTCGTGAACTATGACGAACTTGAGACTCTTACGATCCTGATGATCGCATGGAGCATCGTGGCATTTGTACTGGGGTGTATGGCAGCAGGCAGGGCACGGCAAGCTACGCCATCGATTTTGAGAATTGATTTGCCGCTTTTGGAAAAAGCAATCCGAGTTCTGATCGCTACGAATTTAGTGGGGCTCTTTTTCTTTGCTTTGCGAATGGCGTCAACATTTGGAATATCAGCGTATGTCAGCGATCCCACTGTAATCCGGCTGAATTATGAAGATCTCGGTCGCATCGGAGCTCTGGCACTACTTCTCATTGTTAATTATCCTCTTTCAGTCTGCAGTCTCATTCACTTTTGCGAATCAAAAAGACTTCGCTGGTTTAGTGTTATAGGGCTGTTCTTGTCTTTCGCTCAAGGGTACGTCACGATGAGCAGGAATAGCATGGCTATTCCAGTTGCAACGGCTCTGTTCGCCTGGATCTACTTGCGCGGGTGGCGCACCTTGAATCGGCGGCTGTTAACCTGCTTAGTGCTCATTCTGGGAATAATCGTTGTTTACTTCATCGGCGTAGGCGCTTGGTTCGGCAAACTCGCGTCTTCGGACACATCTTCGTACAAGCAGCAAGATTTCAACATTAGCTCGCAGATCGCAATGCAGCTGGTTGATCCCTATATCTATTCTACTGCGGACTTTCCTACGCTGCAGGCTGCGATGGCTGAGGTGCACGGCCATCTTTGGGGAGAGCGGACACTGTTTCCGATTGCGCGGTTGCTGTATGCGCTGGGACTGCTGCATGAGCGACCCGAAAATGCCAGCTTAGAATTCTATTTCGTTCCGATTCCCAGCAACGTGGCTACATACCTATTTAGCGTTTATGAAGATTTTGGGGTCGTGGGAACAGTTGTATTGCCTTTCTTGTTAGGTTTGGTGGCTACGAAGGTCTATCTCCGAATGAAGGAAGCACCAAGCATTGTTTGTATTGGCGGCACAAGCGCTTTTATGGTCGTTGTTCTATACAGTGTTTTTATAGCACTTGGTTCGACGATTCTTGTCTGGTCATACCTGTTCGCGTTATATGTCATATCGAAGCTGTGTACTCCTACGAATGCAACCACATCTCTCAATGAGAGCATGACTGTTCCGATCTAATTCTCTGCGCGAGGAGTGGCTAGATGGGGAGACGCGTAAACATTTTGCTTCCCACTTACAACGGTTCGCGTTATTTAGACGCTTTGCTCGAGAGTTTGGCTTTGCAAACGCATCCAGATGTCGTGATAAGCATTCGCGATGATGGCTCCAAGGATGAAACTCGCTCTCTTCTTTCCGCTTGGGCAGTCGGTCGCCAGAATGTGCGGCTTCGGTTTGGGGAAAATATCGGGGCCATGCCCAGTTTTTTTGACCTCCTGGAGAATGGAAGTGCCCTAGCTGAGTATTTCGCGTTTTGCGATCAGGATGACGTTTGGTTGCCGGACAAGGTGGAGAGGGCTGTATCAGCCCTTAGCAGGTGCCGTTCGGACGAGCCAGCGATGTACTGTTCCCGCGTGGAGTATGTAAACGAGAGGCTGGAGCACTTGGGTTATTCGAGAGTCCCAAGACGGCCTAGCTTTCCAAACGCATTGGTAGAGAACATCACAACAGGCTGTACGACGGTCCTTAACCGCAGGGCACGAGACTTGATTTGTGGGCGACTTCCGCGGAAGGCGCTTCCGCATGACTGGTGGTGCTACCTCGTGGTTTCCGCCATCGGAAAGGTGATTTACGACGAAAGGCCAAGCATTCGATACCGCCAACACGCGACCAATCTTACCGGGGGAACACCATCTCTGTGGGAGCTTTCTAGGCGGCGTCTCATCCGATTAATAAACCAAGTAAGAGGAAAACGATTCTTGAGCGACCAAGCAGTGGAGTTCCTGCGCTGCTTCGGAGATCTGTTAGATCCGCAAAACAAGAAGGTATTGGATCGCTTTCTTTGCGTTCGTGGGAGCCTGAGGGAACGTGTTTTTTACAATGCTTTTATGGATGTGTGGCGGCAATCGTGGTCCGACACGATGATTTTGCGTTTGCTGATCCTTATGGGCCGAGCATAGCTGGACCTTGTCGGGCTCTGAGAGGATAGCGTCACAGGTCGGTGTCTATAGAAATTTCATATGAATACCTCACGGGCGGATGCAAGAGTCCGAAAGCATTTCGATGGGAACGTCGATTTGTATGTGGATCTGTATGCCGAGACGTATAAAACAATCTGTCGGAAGAGGATTGAACTCCTGAGACCATTTCTGAAAAGCAGAGCCGGAGAATCCTTCAGGATTCTGGATGTGGGATGTGGTGGAGGTATGTTCCTTGATATGTTACTAGAGGAATATCCAAAAGCTCAGGCAATTGGCATTGACTCCTCGCTAGGCATGTTAGGGAAGAATCTGGCTCAACCACGGAAGGCCCTGGTTCTTGGCGATGCCAAGGAATTGCCACTCAGACATGGAACCATTGATTTGGTCAACGTAGACACCGTAATGCACCATCTCGTTAACTTTTGCGGCTACCAGAATACACTTACCACGATCAAAGAGTTTCTGTTATCAGTCAGGGAAGTTTTGAGACCCGGCGGGCTTTTAATCGTTCACGAAATCTATCACGAGTACATTTTCAGAGATAACTTCGGCTCGTGGTTGGCATTTCAGTTGAGCACTCTGAGGCTGCCTAATGTGGCGGCGAACTCGCTTAAGCGTTTGGGAATGATGACTGCGAATGCCGGCGTTTGCTTCTTGACCCGCAGGCAATGGCCCCAGATGTTCACAGAGACCAGGTATGAGGTTTTGCAGATCACTGATAAACCTTGGAAGAACCATTATTTCCAAAAGATGGGATTTAGGGCTAATGGCGAGGTGTACTACACGCTTCGTGCCAAGGCGAGTGGTGCTTTGTTGAGGCACGAGTAGAGGCAATTCACTTGGTAAAGGTGGCCGTATTTCGCAGCGATGTGGAGAAATATCCAGAGGTGGCGCCGTTCCATCCGTTGGCGGCGTTTCCTGGGTTGGCCCGAGTAGAAAGTCCATGAAATTGACTCTGGCCCTGATTTTATTGCGCAGTGCCCCCGTCTGAAATGACAATTGGCCATCAACCTGCGGAAGCCGGATAGGTTGCACTATCTGAGTTCGATGCGTGCTGCACTGACAAAAAGACGACGCGGATGAATGTACACAACAAGACGGTGGAGGGGTTCGGATTTGAGTGGACCCATTTTGATCAAAGCACATTGTCCGAAGAAGAGCTGCGGAGCATCTTTGAGGCGTACTTCCGAATTTTTCCTTGGGATGAGCTCTCTCTAAATGCTGTTGGTTTCGACTTGGGTTGCGGCAGTGGACGATGGGCGAAGCTGGTTGCTCCCAAGGTTGCAAGATTATACTGCATCGATGCCAGCGCGCAGGCGCTTGTTGCTGCGCGGCGTAACCTGCGGGAACAAGCGAACTGCATCTTTCATCAAGCGTCGGTGGATCAAATGCCTATCGAAGATGGGTCAATGGATTTTGGATATTCTTTGGGAGTTCTTCACCACGTACCAGACACGATGGCTGCAATACGAACGTGCGTGACCAAGCTGAAGCCAGGGGCACCTTTTCTTATTTATTTGTACTACGCGTTCGACAACAGGCCGTTCTGGTTTCGAGGAATCTGGCAGTTGACCGATGCTGTTCGCAGGGTTGTCTCAAGGCTGCCTTACGGCGTGAAGTGTCTGTTTTCGGAGGCGATGGCGGCATGCGTTTACTTTCCCCTCGCCAAGGTAAGCTGGCTGGCTGAGCGTTTGGGCATACCTGTGGCGTCATTACCTCTATCGGCTTACAGAAATCGAACTTATTACACCATGAGGACCGATGCTTTCGATCGATTTGCCACTCAGCTAGAGAAACGATTCAGCGCAGCGCAAATCCAAAGCATGATGATTGAGGCCGGCCTGGAACGAATATGCTTCAACCACCGAGAAAGCTATTGGTGTGCGCTAGGGTACCGGCGGAGGTCGGACTCAGAAGTTAACCTTTGGAGCGAGGACTAGATGTGTGGAATAGCGGGGTTTCTGGATCTCGAGGTCGGGCAGTCCGAGGAAGTTCTCCGCCACATTACCGCCGAAATGGGACAAAGCCTTAGGCATCGAGGTCCGGATGACCGGGGAGCATGGGTAGATGTGTCGGCTGGGGTCGGGTTCGCCCACAGACGGCTTTCCATTTTGGACCTGTCGGCGGCCGGTCACCAGCCAATGGTGTCCCCCACCGGCCGGTACGTCATCACGTACAACGGCGAGGTCTACAACTACCTCGAGCTTCGAAAGCAATTGCAGATGGAGGATCCCTCCCTACGGTTTTCAGGACACTCTGACACGGAGGTCTTGCTAGCTTGTATCGATCGATGGGGGATTGAAACATCTCTTTGCAAGTGGAATGGAATGTTTGGGTTTGCGCTTTGGGATCGTGAAAACCGACGCCTATATCTTGCAAGGGACCGTTTTGGAGAAAAACCTCTTTACTATGGCTGGCTTCGCAATACTTTCGTTTTCGGCTCGGAACTCAAAGCGTTGCGGGTTCATCCCGAATTTAAGGAGGAAATCAATCGCGATGCTCTTACGCTGTTTCTCCGTTATGGCTACATCCCTGCGCCTTTTACAATCTACAAACGCATTCGCAAACTTCCAGCAGCGACTCTACTTTGTATAGATTCGACAAAACCTCAGCAAGATAGTCCTCGACCATATTGGTCGCTTGACGAAGTCGTTTCGCAGGGCAAAGCTCAGTCATTCCTCGGGAACACCCAGGACGCAGTTGAAGCGCTCGATTTACTTTTACGGGACGCTGTTAAGATTCGCATGACTGCGGACGTGCCTTTGGGAGTATTTCTTTCTGGTGGATTGGATTCTTCTGCGATCACAGCCCTCATGCAGGTCCAGACTGGCCGGGCCGTGCGCTCGTTCTCAATAGGCAGCTCAGAATCAGAATACAACGAGGCACAGTATGCCTCTCGTGTAGCTCAGCATCTCGGAACCGAGCATACAGAGCTTTATGTGACAGCGCAGCAGGCACGGGACGTTATCCCCCTGCTGCCCTCCATTTATGATGAGCCTTTTGCAGACTCATCTCAAGTTCCCACGTATCTTCTGGCAAAACTCACTAGGAAGCATGTCACGGTCGGGCTATCTGGAGATGCTGGCGACGAAGTGTTTGGAGGCTACAACCGCCACGCATGGAGCGACCGACTAGAGAGAACGCTGCGCTTGGTTCCGCATCGCATTCGGGGCGTGCTTGCTGATCGGATCCGCCAGGTACCACCCGCTCGCTGGAACGCCATTTTTCACGGTTGGGGGCATCTCCTGCCTAGAACACTACGGCAGCGAATGCCGGGATACAAGCTCCACAAGTTAGCAAGCCTATTGACTGCGCCGAATTTGGAAAGCGCCTACATGGGCTTAACGTCACATTGGCTGGAGCCAGCCGCGCTGGTACCCGGTGCGAAGGAACCTCAGACACTCGTGACGAGCCCAGAAGTCTGGCCTAGACTAAGCAGCTTTCCCGAGCAGATGATGTTTCTGGATACGTTAACCTATCTTCCCGACGACATATTAGTAAAAGTAGATCGGGCCAGTATGGCCACAGGTCTGGAAGTACGGGTCCCTTTCTTGGATCACCGTGTAGTGTCGTTTGCTTGGAGTCTGGATCTGAAGGAGAAAGTTTCCAAGTCGCAAGGAAAGTGCATACTACGGCGGCTGCTATCCCGTTATGTACCGGCACGCCTGACAGAGCGAGCCAAGTCCGGGTTTGGAGTTCCGATCGATTCGTGGCTCAGAGGACCACTGCGAGAGTGGGCAGAATCGCTCTTGAATGAAAGGCGCTTGCGGGACGAAGGGTATTTTAACGTCGAACCGATTCGGGCGACATGGGACGAATTTCTCAAGGGTGCAGCAGCATCGCAATTCCATGTCTGGGATATTTTGATGTTCGAAGCCTGGTGCGATGACGCGAGACGGGTTCCGACAAAAGCAGCCTGTGCTTATGCCAACCGCTAGACAATTGGTCTTCATCAAAGCGCAATCCAGATGGTGATGCGACAAATGGAAAAGCAAGGATGCTGTCCGCGGGTGCTTCATGTCGTGACGGCTTCGATGGGAGTGTCGCTCATGCGCGGCCAGCTGAAATTCTTGCGCGAAGTGGGATACGAGGTTGCGGTGGCTGCAGCCCCTGGCTCAGAATTAACGGCCATTGCCCGGGCTGAAGGTGCCCGCGCGATCGAAGTGTCACTGACTCGGGAGATCACACCGGTCCGAGATCTTGTGGCTTTGGTCCGCATGTGGTCAATCTTGCGTCGACTCCGTCCGGCCATTATCAATTTTGGGACTCCGAAGGCCGGCCTCATTGCAGGCTTGGCGGCGCGGCTGAGCGGCGTGCGATGCAGGATTTATACGCTGAGAGGGCTGCGAGCGGAAACTACAACCGGTATAAAACGCCTCCTTCTCCTCTTGAGCGAACGAATAGCTTGCGCATGCGCGCATCGAGTGATCTGTGTCAGCGAGAGCCTACGAAGGAAAGCTGTGGCGCTGGGTTTGGTGAGCGCGGAGCGAGTTGTGGTGCTCGGCTCGGGAAGCAGCAACGGAGTGGGAGTTTCGGAGTTTGGGAACGAAGAACGGAACCGCGAGCAGGCGCAGGAACTGCGGAAGAAATTGGAGATTCCGGAGGGCGCGCCAGTAGTTGGATTCGTTGGACGGTTTACGCGCGACAAGGGAATGGCAGAGCTCACGGAAGCGTTCGCGTTGTTGCGTGAGGGGTTTCCGGAGCTTCGGCTGTTGATGGTGGGAGACTTCGAGGAAGGGGACATGCCGCCAGCGGAAGTGGTGAAGAGGATACAGGGGGATTCGAACATCGTTTGCACCGGGTTCGTGGATGAGGCGGCGCCGTACTACCACGTGATGGACGTTCTTGCTCTCCCGACGTACCGGGAAGGTTTTCCGAACGTTGTGCTGGAAGCGCAGGTAGCGGGGAAGCCGGCGGTGGTAACCAACGCGACGGGGGCAGTGGACAGTGTCATTGACGGGGTGACGGGGCTGATCGTGCCAGTGGGAGACAGCGGGGCGCTGGCCGCCAGCCTGGCGAAACTGTTGAGAGATCCCTCCCTAGCTACAGCGATGGGCGAGAACGGACGAAAGCGCGTGATTGACGAGTTTCAGCCGGTCAGGATCTGGAGCGAGCTGACGCAGCTGTATGGGCGGTCGCTCGAGGCAAAAGGGCTTCCGGTGCCAGTGGCTTCCATTCAGGCCACGGAGAGTGTGCGGAGCAGTTGAACCGGCCTGGGACAGATCAGGTAAGAGACAAGTCACGAGAAAGGATCAACCCGTGAAAGCAACCTGGTTCAAGCGAGAGTGGAAAGAACTGAAAGAAGAAGGACGCAGATACCCCTGGAAAGATGCGTCGCTCCGCATGATGGCTGATGCTATTTCCGTTGGGGCTTCACTCGTCCTTGCTTTCATGCTTTGGTACTTCTTTTACTTGTACGTGATTAAAGCGCAGGAGCCAAGACAACTTGCACAGCATTTCCGGGATTTTGTTGCGGGCTATTGGCTGGTCTGGACGTTGCTAGCGCTGCTGATCTTCCACCTGCATGGCTTTTACACACGGACTCGCGGGTATGTGCGCAGATATAAAGCGTTTGTCGTGTTTCGCGCAGTGACGCTGTTTGTGATCGCCTTCGTGTTCGCCGATTACCTCCTGTATCGAGGCGAGCTGTTTCCGCGGGGCGTGGCGGTGTTGAGCTGGGTGTTCCTGCTTGCGACTGTAGGCGGCAGCCGCTTTGCGAAATATTCGTTCCTGAGGCTCTATCATGTGCAACCGAAGCGCCCGCCGACAAAACCCGACCGTGTTCTCGTCGTGGGAGGCGCGGGTTACTTGGGTTCCGCTCTGGTCCCGCTGCTGCTTGACCGAGGGTATAAAGTGCGCGTTCTGGATTCGCTACTGTTCGGCAAAGAATCGTTGAAGTCTGTCGAGAAACATCTGAATTTCGAACTGATTCAAGGCGACGTGCGCGATATACAGGCGGTCGTTCAATCGACGAAAGAATGTGATGCAGTAATTCATCTAGCCGCAATCGTCGGAGATCCGGCCTGTGAGGAAAATCCCCAGTTGGCGGCGGAGATTAATCGGGCAGCAACGCGCATGCTAATTGACGTCGGCCGGGGACACGGTATCCAGCGATTTTTACTGGCTTCCACGTGTAGTGTCTACGGCGCCTCTGAATTTCTTATGGATGAGTACGCGCAGGTTGCTCCCATCTCTCTATACGCCACCACGAAAGTGGATTCTGAAAGGATTCTGCTGGAGGCCAAGTCCGGAGACTTCCACCCAACGATCCTCCGGCTGGCCACACTCTTTGGGCTCTCTGCGCGCCCTCGTTTCGATCTGGTCGTGAATCTTCTGACAGCCAGGGCAGTCCGCCTGGGCAAAATCACGATTTTCAACGGAGAGCAGTGGCGGCCATTCATGCACGTTTACGATGCTGCTCGGGCTTTTGTGGCATGTCTCGAGATCAATAATCTTGACGTGATTTCGGGCGAAACTTTCAATGCAGGTTCGTACAGCCTGAATCATCGTCTGTCGGAAGTGGCCGAAAAAATCTCAAAAATCATTCCAATTGTTGAAGTAGAGCGAGTGGAGAATGACGACCGTCGGAACTATCGGGTTTCCTTTGACAAAATTCATACCCGATTGGGTTTCTTGTGCGAACGGGACCTGGAAGATGGGATTCGAGAGATGGCCGAGATGGTCCGCAGGTCTCCTGTTGAGGATTTCTCCGCCGAAATCTTCAACAATAGAGCCATGGTCAAGCTGTATGCTCAAACTCCTGATTCCAATCGCTCCAGTATTCGAATGCTCGAGGCCTTAGCAAAGGCGGCTGGAGCAAAATAGGGCGCACCGGCTGTCTCTTTATGTGCTTATTCATAAAAAGGCTGATAGATATTTTTCTCTCTACATTGACTTTGCTCCTTCTCTCGCCATTTATTTTAGGGATTGCCTCCTTGATTTGGTTGACCATGGGATCGCCCGTTTTGTTTAAGCAGTTGAGAGCCGGCTATCGCGGCAAACCATTCACATTGTTCAAATTTAGAACCATGAGGGAAGATCGTGATGCCCAAGGACGGTTGCTACCAGACGGCCAGCGGCTGTTCAAACTAGGGAACTTCCTCCGTCAGTTGAGCTTAGACGAACTTCCCCAATTCTGGAACGTGCTGAGAGGCGACATGAGTTTGGTCGGTCCGCGCCCGCTTCTTGTGGATTACCTGCCACGCTATTCACCCGAGCAGGCACGACGGCATGAAGTTAAACCTGGAGTGACAGGTTGGGCTCAGGTGAACGGCCGGAATGCACTCAGCTGGGAAGAACGGTTCGCGCTTGACGTCTGGTATGTCGACAATTGGAGTCTAGAGTTGGACGCTAGAATATTTTGGAAAACGATTCGCAAAGTTTTTCAGCGAGAAGGTATTTCGTTGGACGGTCACGCAACAATGCCCGAGTTTACAGGTAACAACCAGCGAGCTTCATGAAAATGGAAAAGACCTTTGTTTATGGAGCCAGCGGCCATGGGAAAGTTCTTGCAGACATTCTGCTTGCTTGCAAAGATCCGAGTTTTGCAGGTTTTGTGGACGACAGAGCTGAACTACAGGGCAATTATGTTCTCGGATTCCCAGTTTATGGAAACGGTCGTTGGCTGGAGAAGGAACTTGGAAAGGAGCGCATAACAGTAGCTCTGGGTGTCGGGGATAACCTTACGAGACAGCGCATCGCGGAAAAATGTCTTGGGTGGGGCGCGAAATTGGCAACACTCATTCACCCGACTGCTTCGGTGTCCAGCTCCGCCCAACTAGGAGCCGGTACCGTGGTGATGGCGCAAGCAGCCATTAATCCCAACGCCAAAATTGGTAAAGGGTCGATCGTCAATACCGGTGCGGTCGTGGAACACGATGTTGTGATTGGTGATTATGCTCATGTTGCGCCTAAT
>JACXTT010005134.1_pt1 | contig 19137 bp, 16 predicted proteins | sample 9270951 | NCBI WGS metagenome assembly JACXTT01 (sample SAMN15532306, study PRJNA645909) | rock metagenome | isolation source: weathered quartz diorite | place: Puerto Rico | collected 2017-06-21 | reverse complement strand
CTGATGTTGAGGCGTCCTGCCCGGCAAAAAGCAAAAATGCGGCCATAAGATTAATTATGGTGCTTTTCTTCATTTTTCAATTACATGCGTAATTGAAAAATGGCGGTGGAACCCTACGCGGCGCTCTTCCCTGCACCGCAGGAACCTCTGACTTAATCAGAGGTTCCTTAGCGAGTTGAAAAAGTCCACGGACGGGCTTTTTCAACAACCTGTTAGGGGCTAAGGGTTGGGGGATGGAGTTTTTCCATAACCCCTAATCCCCAGCCCCTGTAGTTAGTTAAAGAGTCGGCCGATAAGCCGGGTTCTGTCGGGGACAGTCATTCATCTGGGATACACGTCACCGTGTACCTCAAGCAACCTACCCGGAAACGGTGCGGGCCGCACCATCGTTTCCCTATTTGGTCTTGCTCCGGACGGGGTTTTCCTTGCCACGACGGTTACCCGTCGCGCGGTGCGCTCTTACCGCACCATTTCACCCTTACCTTGCCCCTCGAAAGGGATAAGGCGGTATATTTTCTGTGGCACTTTCCGTAGGCTCGCGCCTCCCAGGCGTTACCTGGCGTCCTGCCCTGTGGAGCCCGGACTTTCCTCCCCGTGCCCGAGGCACGGCGCGACTGTCTGGCCGACTCCTTAGTAATTATATCCGATAGGCACTTGTCTCGGCCCAAAAATTGCCTGCCGGATGCTGATAAGGCCGTCCAAGGCCATTTTCAATGCCCTGAGAGGGAGCCATGGCAACTTCGATTATTAAAATACTGACCGTGCTTGCGGCACTGGGTCTGGTTAACCTTGCACAAGCGACAGAGCGGCCCGATCTTACCACTCTCAGCCTCGAGGAACTGATGAGCATCGAGGTCACTTCGGTGTCCAAGCAGCCGCAACGCATTTCCGATGCCGCTGCAGCGGTGTTTATCATCACCCAGGACGCTATCCGCCGCTCCGGCGCAACCAGTATTCCGGAACTGTTACGCATAGCGCCGGGGGTGCAGGTAGCGCGCATAGACGCCAACAAATGGGCCATCTCGATACGCGGCTTTAACAGCCGTTTCGCCACCAAGCTGCTGGTATTGATGGACGGCCGCAGCGTCTATACGCCGCTGTTTTCGGGCGTCTATTGGGACGTGCAGGATACAGTGCTCGAAGACATCGAACGCATTGAGGTAATCCGCGGACCTGGCGGCGCGTTATGGGGCGCCAACGCGGTGAACGGAGTGATCAACATCATCACCAAACAGGCCCAGAACAGCCAAGGCGGTCTGGCCGGCTTCACGCTGGGCAATGAAGAGCGCGCAACCGGCGTGCTGCGCTATGGCGGAAAATCCGGCGCGGATACGTATTATCGTCTCTATGCCAAATATTTCGACCGAGATCCTGGCGCACGGGACTCTGGCGCCACGGCGGCCGATAGCCGTTCCGCCGCGCGCGCCGGCGGGCGTATGGACACCCGCCTGTCCGCCACCGACAGCTTGACGCTGCAAGGCGATATCTACCGCGGCAACAGCGCCGGCGAACCGCAGACAGTGCCGTCGCTGAGCGCCCCGTACCATGAAACCATCGCCAGTGACGTGGATGTGAGAGGCGTGAATCTGCTAGGCCGCTGGCGCCGCCAACACGCCGCTACAGCGGCCAGCGAGCTACAGGTTTATTATGACCGTAACGAGCGTGACGACCCGGTGCTGGATTCGCGGCGTGAAACCCTGGATGTGGATTTCCAGAACAGTATGCCGCTAACACCTCGCCAGAACTTTCTCTGGGGTCTCGGTTACCGCTACACGCGCGATCGCTACGATGGTGGCCTCACCATTTCACTCGCTCCGAAGCGCCGTCATGACCATCTCTACAGCGGGTTCGTGCAAGACCAGATCACCCTGCGCGAAAATCTGTTACGCCTGACACTGGGCGCGAAATTCGAGCACAACGATTCCACCGGCTTCGAGGTCCAACCCAGCGTGCGCTTGCTGTGGACACCCGGTTCGCGTCACTCCTACTGGGCCGCGGTATCGCGTGTGGTGCGCACCCCGTCACGCGGGGACCAAGATATGCGCATCAACAGCCGTGTCATCCCTGGGGTTCCCGGGACGCCGCCGACGCTCATCTCCCTGTTCGGCAATCCCGATGTCGAATCCGAACGGCTCATCAGCTACGAACTCGGCTGGCGCGGCCAGCTCAGCGATCGCCTGGGCCTCGACTTCACAGCCTTCTATAACGACTACAGCTCGCTGCGCAGCCTGGAGCCGGGCATGCCATTTTTCGAAACCGAGCCGGCGCCGCCGCACATGGTGGTGCCCTTGATCTTCGCCAGCAGCCAGCGCGCCCAAGCCTTCGGCTTCGAGTTGGCCGCCGACTGGCGTATCCGTGACGACTGGCGCCTGCAAGGCCAGTATTCCTATCTGGACGTCAATACGGAATTACCCCAGGACAGCAGCAGCAATTCCAACAGCGCCGGCAACAGCCCGCGCCACCAGATCGGGCTGCGCTCATCCCTGACGCTGCGCCACGATCTCGATCTGGATATAACTGTCCGTTATGTGGATAAGTTGCCGCTGCTTAAGGTAGCAGCCTACACCGCCCTCGACGCCCGTCTGGCCTGGCGGCCACACAAGGATGTTGAACTGTCGTTGGTGGGTCAAAATCTTTTCGATAATCAACATGCGGAATTCGGCGACCAGCCCAATACGGTGCGCACCGAAACCGAACGCAGCCTCTACGTCAAGCTGCGCCGGGATTTCTAAAGAAGCCCAAGCGAGCAAACCATCGGATCCCTCCGCGAGATCAATATGTCCAAGCGCATCCTCTCACTGCTGCTGGCCGTCTTGCACGCGCTGCTACCCGGCGTGGCGGTGTGGGCGGAACCTGTGGAACTCTCCGAAGAAGCCGTGAAGGCCGCCTTCGTGTTTAATTTCGCCAAATTCACCGAATGGCCGGCACAGGTATTTGACTCGCCGGAGACACCGTTTACACTGTGCGTGCTGGGCGCAGAAAGTTTTAACGCGCTGCGCGACAGCACGACCAGCAAACTGATCCAGGGTCGTGCCGTGCTGGTACGCGGCGATGCCAATGCCGAATCCGGCGGCGTTTGCCAGATTCTGTTTATCAGCGCCCGGCAGCACTTGAGCAACGATACGCTTGCCGGCTTGTTGTCTGCGCAGCATGTCCTGACGGTGAGCGACCGGGAGAATTTTGCCGCGAGCGGCGGAATCATCGGACTGTACAGGGAGGATGGTAAAATTAAATTCGAGATTAACCGCATGGCGGCCGAGCGCGCGGGCTTGAAGCTCAGCTCGCACCTGTTGCGCCTGGCGCGCACCGTCGACACCACCTCCACGCCATGAGGCGGCAGATGAAACGATTCCGCGACCAACCCATCTCCCGCAAGCTCAGCATCCTCATCACGGCAATCACCGCGGCAGGACTGCTGTTTAGCTACGGGCTATTCGCAACCAATGAAGTCGTTTCCTATCACCAAGAGACCTTGACACGCATCGAGACAGTGGTAAAAATCACCGCCGCAAACAGCGCCGCGGCGCTGGCCTTCGACGACAAGAAGGCGGCCGGGGAAATCCTTGCCAGTCTTCAAGCCGACGAGAGGGCCGTGCTGGCCGTGGTCTACGATAAACAAGGCGCGCCCTTCAGCGTGTGGCAAGCCCCGCACGCTGCCCACCGCGTTGCTGCGCCCAACAACGCCCAAGCCGCCTGGCAACAATCCAAAAAATCGCTCAGCCTCTGGGGCAGAGAGGTGAGCTTGATGAAGGAAATCGAGCTCGATCGGCAAATCGTCGGCGCGATCTATCTAACCGCCGACCTCAGCGAGGTGTGGTACAACATTTTCGTCGAATTGAGCATCACCGGCGTTTCCTTACTGGTTATCTTGCTGATGGCGTTTTTAATTTCGCTTAAGCTGCAAGGCATCATTTCCAAACCGGTCTTAGAGTTAGTGAGACTTGCAAAAAAAATCTCCCGCGATAAAGATTATACCTTGCGTGCAGCACAACACGGCAACGATGAGTTGGGGATGCTGGCCGAAGGCTTCAACGAGATGCTCGAGGAAATCCGGCTGCGCGACGCAAAGTTGCGCTTACATAACGAACAGCTTGAGTATCAGGTGCAGACGCGCACCGCGGAACTTTCCGAGAGCAATTTCAGCCTGGTGCAGGCGGTACGCGAGATCAAGCTGGCCAAGCAAGCCGCCGAGGCGGCGAGCGCCACCAAATCCCAGTTTCTGGCCAACATGAGCCATGAGATCCGTACCCCGATGAACGGTGTGCTGGGCATGGCAGAGCTTTTATTAGAGACCGATTTAAACGAACAGCAAAAACACTTCGCTAGAACCGTACAGTCTTCCGCAACGGCGCTGCTCGAGATCATCAACGATATTCTGGATTTCTCCAAGATCGAAGCCGGCAAGCTCAAACTCGCGCACACCGACTTCAGTCTGAATAAGTTAATCGCCGAAATCTCTGAGTTGTTCACCGAGATGGCTCACAAGAAGGGACTGGCGTTTAGCTGCCGGGTTGACGACGCAATGCCAGACTGTTTGCGCGGAGATCCGGGCAGGCTCCGGCAGGTGCTCACCAACCTGATCGGCAACGCCCTCAAATTTACCGAACAAGGTAGCGTAAACGTTGATATCAAATGCCTCGCTAGCAGCCCTGCCGAGACCTCGGGCAATGACACCCTGGTACTCTATTTTGCGGTCACCGACACCGGCATAGGTATCAACGACGAGCAGCAAACGAGACTATTCCAGGCCTTCACCCAAGCCGACGGTTCCACCACCCGCCGCTTCGGCGGCACCGGTCTGGGCTTGGCGATCTCCAAGCAATTGGTCAACCTGATGCAGGGCAATATCGGCGTCAACAGTGGAGCGGGCCGCGGTTCCACCTTCTGGTTTACGGCCCGCTTTGAGACCGGTTCCACCACCCAGCCGGCTGAAATCGCAGCGCGAGCCGAACCGCCCGCGGCCGCTCACCGGCCGTTCGCCGGTCGCGTGCTGCTGGCCGAGGACAACCGCGTCAATCAGCAAGTGGCGCTGGCCATACTGCAACGCCTCGGCATAGGCGCGGATCTGGCCGCCAACGGCCGCGAGGCGCTGCACGCCGCGCGGCAAGATTGCTACGATTTGATTCTGATGGACTGCCAGATGCCGGAGATGGATGGTTTCGCGGCCACCGCCGAGATCCGTCGCGAGGAACGGCACAGCGGCCGCCGCACCATCATCGCCGCACTCACCGCCAACGCCATGGAGGGCGACCGGGAACGTTGTCTGGCGGCAGGCTTCGACGATTACCTCAGCAAGCCTTTTAGCAAGGAACAATTGCACGAGCTGTTGGCGCGCTGGTTGCCGCCAACCCCTCAAAACCCGATAGACAACGCTATTCTGGACGATATCCGCGCCTTGCAGTTAGAGGGTGAGCCGGATGTGCTACATGAAATCATCACCCTGTTCTGCGATGATGCGCCGCAGCAACTTGAGCTCATGGAAAAACTGCTCGAGCGCAACGACGGCCAGACGCTGGCGCTGGCGGCGCACCGTCTCAAATCCAGTTGCGCCATGATCGGCGCACAACGTCTCAACGAACTTTGCATACGCTTGGAGGCGCTCGGGTGCGCTAACCTGATCCTTGAGGCGCGCGCCTTGCTGAAGGAAATAGCAGCGGAGTACCAGCGCGTGGAGCAGGCTTTGCGCCAAGTGCTCGCGCCCAGTCTCAGTAAAGCTTAAAACTCCATGACGTTGCTTCGAGATTGGTGGGGTTGAACGGCGCGGCGACCTCCATACTGATCGGGACCTCGACGTTACTGGCCATGCCTGGTTGGCCGTTGCTACCGGCCGGCAGATATTCGGCGGGATGAAAGCGGCGCTGCGCGAACTGCCGCTCACCGAGATCCGACATAGTGAGCTGTAGATCCGGGTAAGGTTGAGTAAAGCCGGCATTGTTCACCAAACTCAAGCGCACCAACAGCACACCTCGGAGCGACGGGTGCGGAATAATTTCACGCTGCCGGATCTCGATTTTGGCAACATCGCGCAACGGCGGTAACTCACAGGGCGCGACGGACTTGACCGCTGCGCAATAACGCTCCAGCCACGGATGCAGCGCCGCGTTCTGGGACAGCTCCGCACGCATGTAGTAAATATATTGCGCGGCCAGCAGCACACTCAACAACAATACCGCCATGCACCAACCCAATGTGCCCAACCAGCTATAGCTCGGCGCCTGCGAGATACGCGCGCGTTCGGCGGCATGGCTGATTTCTTCCGCCACACCGGCCGGCGGCTCGACGATGGAAAACGGTATGCGGCCGGATTCGAAAGGCACGCGCGGCGAGGTCACCTCATACACATCTATCTGTCTAAATTCGCTGATCTCGGAAAGCAGTGGGACTTCTCGCTCCGCGATGACCGTCAAGGATTCCGGCGCTGGCGGATTGTCTGCGACAGGCGCCGCGGCGGGCTCCAACTCGCTGACCAGTTTATCCACCAGACCGAGCAGCTCCTCGGTGGAGTGCGGTTCGTCGCTGGCAACGTCAACCGGTTCGGCCTCGGGCGCGGGAAGCTCCACCGTCTCGAAGATCGTGGGGATCTCCGGCAATTCCTCGGAGAGATAACGCAGCGCGTTGAAAATCTGACTACAGCGCCCGCAACGCACCTTGCCCTGGGCCGTCCTGAGATCGGCGACCTGGATGCGGAACAGCGTGTCACAGTGAGGGCATTGGGTGTACATGGGTTAGGGGTTAGCAGGGATTAGGATTAGCGTAGCTTAATCCGATTTTTTTGTCCCCGCCAGACAGGCCCAGCCTGCGCGTTCGCGCCACAGACGCAACTCGAACCAGGGGCGATAGGCCTCCAGCAATGACTCGGCCTGTTGGGAAAGAATGCCCGATAGCACAATTTGTCCGGCCGGTTTCAGAAAATCTGCAAACCGTTCCGCTAAATCGCCGAGCACGTCGGCCAGGATGTTGGCGAGAATCAGATCTGCTTGTACAGCGGACAGTTGCTCCGGCATCAGCGTTGAGATCGTCGCGCCCAGCCCGTTTTGCATCGCATTGGCGCGGGTGGCGGTGAGCGCCTGCGGATCGTGATCCACCGCCGATACCTGCGCGGCGCCCAACTTCGCTGCGGCAAGCGCCAGAATACCCGAACCGCAACCGTAGTCCAGTACCTTAATGCCATGCAGATCGCGCGCGTCCAGCCACTCCAGGCACAGCGCCGTAGTCGGGTGCGTGCCGGTGCCGAAGGCCAGGCCGGGATCGAGAATAATGTTTGCGGCGCCTGGATCGGGCGTCTCATGCCAACTCGGGCAAACCCACAACCGCGCTCCAAATTTAAGTGGCCTAAATTGATCGAGACATTCACGTTCCCAATCTTTATCTTGCACATGGCTGATGGTGTATTGCAACGGCGCGGAAGCATCAAGCGCCGTGCGCAGAACGCCGAGCAGCGCTTCTATATTTGCGTCGGCCTCGATCAAGGCCACCACATCGGTGTGCTCCCACAACGGCGTGCTCCCCAACGGTGGCTCATAGAGCGGCTGATCCGCGGCGTCTTGCAGGGTTATGGCAAGCGCGCCCAGTTCTGACAGCAGTTCGGAGAGGTGCGCGGCTTCGGCGGCGCTGCGGCGGAAAGTGATTTGCATCACACCAGGCAGTTAAAAAACAGCCTGCGTGCGGCGTAAGGATGCACCGCCATTTTTCAAGCACGGTTTATGTACTTGGAAAATGAAGCAAAGCAAAACCCACGTTTTTTGCTTTGTGCTGGGCAGGAAGACCCCATGCCGCGGGCGCAGAGATGCGCAGGAGCGGCCGTGTTGAAAAAGACCAAGGATGGCCTTTTTCAACAAACTGATAGGCAGAGCCAAGTTTTGAATTTCTCCGCGCTTAAAGACCCAACTTCTTTTCCAGATAGTGAATGTTCACACCGCCGGTCTGAAAGGCGGCGTCACTCAGTATGTCCTGGTGCAGCGCGATGTTGGTGTTGATGCCGTCAATCACGATCTCGGAGAGCGCAGTGCGCATGCGCGCCAGCGCGCCCTCGCGGGTTTCGCCGTGCGCGATCAGTTTGCCGATCATGGAGTCGTAGTGGGGCGGCACCCTATAACCGTTGTAGATGTGCGAATCCACCCGGATACCGGGACCGCCCGGCGCATGAAATTGCGTGATGACACCGGGCGAGGGCATAAAGGTCTTGGCGTCTTCGGCGTTGATACGGCATTCGATGGCGTGACCGCGCTGCACGATGTCCTTCTGTTTGTAGGAGAGCGGCTCCCCTGCGGCAATGCGCAGTTGCTCCTTGACGATGTCCGTGCCGGTGACCAGCTCGGTGACGGGGTGTTCGACCTGCACGCGGGTATTCATCTCGATGAAATAAAACTCGCCGTCCTGGTATAAAAACTCGAAGGTGCCGGCGCTACGGTAAGCCATCTTGCGACACGCCTGCACGCAGCGCTCGCCCATCGAGTTGCGTAGTTTCTCGGCGATGCCGTGGGCGGGCGATTCCTCGATGACCTTCTGATGGCGGCGTTGCACCGAGCAATCGCGCTCGCCGAGATGAATCACATTGCCATGTTGATCGGCCAGCACCTGAAATTCGATGTGGCGGGGGTTCTCCAGAAACTTTTCCATGTACACCGTGTCGTTGCCGAAGGCGACGAAGGCCTCGGCCTTGGTGAGCGAGATGGCGCTCAGCAGCGCTGCCTCGCTGTGCACCGCGCGCATGCCGCGTCCACCGCCGCCGCCCGAGGCCTTGATGATGACGGGATAACCGATCGCGCGCGCCGTCAGAATATTTTCCTCGGGCTGGTCGCTGAGCGGACCCTCGGAGCCCGGCACGCAGGGCACGCCGTATTTTTTCATGGCTGCGATGGCAGCGAGCTTGTCGCCCATGAGACGGACGGTCTCGGGACGTGGCCCGACAAAGACAAAACCGCTCTGCTCGACGCGCTCGGCGAAGTCGGCGTTTTCCGACAAGAATCCGTAACCGGGGTGGATCGCCACCGCATCGGTGACCTCGGCGGCGCTGATTACGGCGGGAATATTAAGGTAGCTCTGGCTGGACGGCGGCGGGCCGATGCACACCGACTCGTCGGCCAGCCGCACATGTTTCTGATCGCGGTCGGCGGAGGAGTGCACCGCGACGGTCTTGATGCCGAGTTCGCTGCACGCGCGCAGTATCCGCAAGGCGATTTCGCCGCGATTGGCAATCACCAGTTTATCAAACATGGCCGAAACTCAAGGGTAGAAGGGATTATTCGATAACAAACAAAGGCTGGCCATACTCCACCGGCCTGCCGTTCTCGACCAGAATCGCGCTGATGACACCGGCCTTGTCCGACTCGATCTGGTTGAGGATCTTCATGGCCTCGATGACACACAAGGTCGCGCCGACCTCCACCTGCTGGCCGATCTCGACGAACGGCTTGCTGCCCGGCGCTGGGGAAGAATAATAAGTGCCCACCATGGGCGCGGTGACCGTGTGGCCGCGCGGCGCGGCGGGGGGCGGGTTGGGTTTGCCGGCTTCGGCCGGCGCCGCAACGGCAGCGCCGCCGCCGGGCGCGATGTGGGTATGCGTGACGACCGGCGCGCCGCCCTGTCCATAGCGGCTGATGCGCACCGCCTCTTCGCCCTCGCGGATCTCGATCTCGGCGATGCCGGACTCTTCAAGCAGCTCGATCAACTTTTTGACTTTGCGGATATCCATGTCAGCCTGCCTTGCCTTTCGCGGAAAGCTGCTGCAGCGCGGCCTGTAAGGCCAGCTCGTATCCGATCGCACCCAGCCCGCTGATGACGCCGACGGCAATGTCGGAAAAATAGGAATGCTGCCGGAACGCTTCGCGCGCGTAAATATTGGAAAGATGCACCTCGATAAAGGGAATCCGCACCGCGCTTAAGGCGTCGCGCAATGCGACGCTGGTATGGGTGAATGCAGCCGGATTGATTATGATATAGTCCGTCGCACTGCGGCCCGCCGCCTGAATGCGTTCCACCAGCTCATGCTCGGCGTTGCTCTGGAAGCACAGCAATTTATGCCCTGCCGCGGCGGCCATCTGCTCCAGCCGGGCATTGATGGCCGCCAATTGGGTATCGCCATAAAGCTCCGGTTCGCGGCTGCCCAGCAGGTTGAGATTAGGGCCGTGCAGTACTAATAGATTTGCCATGGTTATTGGTAAAATGGTGGATAGGCTCATTGTGCATAGACAAACATTAATTGTCTAGTTTTTTTGCACATTGCCAGAAATTCGACGCAGATCGCCGCAAAATTAACCATAGCCCCCATCGCTGCCACGCCTATAGTCGTTACTAAATTCACCCTATGCTTAAGTAAAGGAGCCCTCGATGTCATCTTGGTTATATCTCGCCAGCGCCATCGTTTTCGAGGTGGCCGGCACCGTCTCCATGCGGCTTTCCGATGGCTTCAGCAAACCGCTCCCTTCGCTGCTGGTATTTGCCTTTTACACGGTGTCATTCATCGCCATGGTGTTCGCTATAAAAAGGATAGACATGAGTGTGACCTACGCGATCTGGTCGGCCACCGGCACGGCCCTGATTGCGACGATCGGCATTGCCTACTTCAACGAACCGCTGACGACGTTGAAAACCATCTCCTTGCTGCTGATTATTTTAGGCGTGATTGGGTTAAACTTAGGCGCCACTCAACATTGACACGTTAAGGAAATCCCGATGACCCAGCGCAGCGCCCTGATCGAGACCAATAAAGGCACGATCCGTTTTGAATTATTTGAAAATGAAGCCCCCAAGACCACCGAGAATTTCATCACCCTGGCCGAGCGCGGTTATTATAACGGCGTGGGTTTTCACCGGGTCATCAAGGGCTTCATGATTCAGGGCGGCGATCCGACCGGCACCGGCCGCGGCGGCGAATCCGCTTGGGGCGGGCGCTTCAACGACGAGATAGATACCCACTCGGAGTTATACAAGCAGGGTTACAAGGCCGGTACGGTGGCGATGGCCAATGCCGGGCCGAACACCAACGGCTCGCAATTTTTCATCATGCACGTGGATTATCCGCTGCCACATAACTACACCATCTTCGGGCGCGTCAGCGAAGGTCAGGAGGTCGTCAACGTCATCGCCAGTGTCGCGCGCGATCGCAACGACAAGCCCGTTGACCCGGTGGTGATGGAAAAGCTGACCATCGTCAGCTAGGGAACCTCTGATTAAGTCAGAGGTTCCCGCGGTGCAGGGAAGAGCGCAGCGAAGGGTTCCACCGCCATTTTTCAAACACGCCGTATGGGTTTGAAAAATTTCGAAGCAAAGCGCCCTGACATTATATTTAGGGCACATTTTTCGCCTTGTGCTGGGCGGGAAGCCCTAATGCCGCGGGAGCAGGGATGCGCAGGAGCGGCCGAGCTGAAAACGCCCATGGAAGGGCTTTTTTCAACAACCTGTTAGTCCAATAACGCTTCCAGCACCGCCGTCCAGGCAGCGGCCAGGTTGGCGCGGTTATAGCCGCCACCGCCTAACGCCAGTAAGCGGCCATTACAATACTGCTCTGCGATCGCACACAAACGTGTCGTTGCGTAGCGGTGCGACTCGGCGGAATACTGCAAATGGGTGATCGGGTCGCCGGTGAGACTGTCCGCTCCGCATTGCAAGATAATGAACTCGGGCCGCGCGGCGCGCAGAAAGCTCTCCACGCGCGGCCAGGCGGCGCGAAAATCCCGGTCATCGGCACCGGGCCGCATCGGGATGTTGAGCTTGCTGCCCGCTGCCGCGCCGCGCCCCCGCTCGTGCGCTGCGCCGCTGCCGGGATAGAGATACCTCCCGTCTTCGTGCAGATCCGCGCAGAATAATTCCGGGTCGTCCTCAAATCCGTAGAACACCCCGTCGCCGTGATGCGCATCTATATCCACATAGGCGACACGCCTGACACCGTGCACCGCCCGCAGTGATTCAATCACCACGCCGCAATCGTTGAACACGCAGAAACCCGCCGCCGCGTCGCGGCGCGCATGGTGCAGGCCGGCGATGGGCACGAAGGCGCGCCGGCACTCGCCGCTCAGCACCCGTTCCAGCGCGGCCAGCGACGTCCCCACCACATAGGCCGCCGCCTGGTAGACACCGGGGAAGGCCGGGGTGTCGCCATAGTCGAGAAAACCCTCCCCGGTCTGCGATTGAAACTTCACCCGCTCCACATAGTCGTGGCCGTGAAAAAGCTCGATCTGCTGCTGCGTCGCCAGCGCCGGCGCGCAGATCCGCACCCGTTTATCGAGTCCGCGCCGCAGCGCCTCATCCCAAAACGCCTGCATGCGATCGGACCCGAACGGGTGGCCGTGACCGAAACCGTAGCGGGCCAGCTCCTCGCCTACAAAAACGCACACCGGACTGTTCATGCCTATTAGCGAAAATTAATGAAATAGTAGTTGACAGCGCCGCCTCATTTTGTACTATTAGCGCACTCAATGTACACGAGTACCGCCCGCGACAACACCACGGGAATCATTAACCCAACATCAAGGAGTCACTGAACGATGCTCAATCAACTTGACGAACCTCCCGGTAGTCGCCCGCGCGATACCCGTTTGCGATGGGGCGAACAGAATTCCGCGCCTGACAATCTGCTCACCCTCCATGTCAACACGGCCTTCCCCAACCGTTATCTTGCCATCGAAGGCCACAAGCTCTACCCTTTCACCACCGACGTCAAACCGCTGTTCGAGACCTATCAGCGGCGCAGCCAAGTTCCACTCTCCGATTACACCTTCGCCAACAACATCATCTGGCTGTCGCAGAAGAGCGGCTTTTACCAGATCATCGAGGACTGCTTTTGCCTGTTTTGCCTGACCGGCGACGGGCTGACCATGCCGCTGCCGCCGCTCGGCGCGCCCGAGCATCAATACGCCGCACTCGCCGCCTGTTTCGAGATCATGGACGGCTACAACGCCACACCTTATCTCGGCAAGGTCGAATTCGTGTACCGCGATTTTCTCCAGGTGATGCCGCTGCATCTCGAGGAAGACACCGTGTTCCCGACCGTGAGCGACGGCGCCTGGCTGGTGGAGCGCAGCCTGCCCGATTACATCTATTCAACCTCCGACCTGATCGAACTCAAAGGCAACGCCTACAAAACCAAGCGCAGCGAGATCAACCAGTTCCGGCGCATCCACCCCGATCACCACATGGAAACCCTCGGCGCGCAGCACTGGGACGGCATCCGCGAGCTGGTCAACACCTGGCTACAGAATCGCCTGAAATATCTGCCGCCGCAGGACATCGCCAATTTCCTTTGCAGCGCGGAACTGGAGCGCACCGCCATCAACCGCGCACTGGAGCACTACGAGCACTTGCAACTGGAGGGACTGTGTCTGTTCATCGGCGACCGGCTGGAGGGCTTCACCTTCGCCGAACGCATCACACCGGACGTGGCGAGCGTGTTGGTGGAAAAGACCAACTTCATGATCCCCGGCGCGGCGCAGTACCTGTTCCGTGAACTCGCCAAGATTTACACCGGCTGCACCTATATCAACGTCGGTGACGATCTCGGTCTGGAAAACCTGCGTAAAGTGAAGATGAGCTACCGCCCGGCGCTGTTCGGCGAGAAATTCACCTTAAGCCGCCACTGTGCTCCGCGCTGAAGGGCTGCAAACTCAGCCGGCCGTTGACGAGGACCGCGCCGACTGGGACATACGTCGCGCCCGGCCGAGCGACCTGCCCACGCTGCTGGAGCTGGAACAACACTTCCCCGGCGACCGACTGTCGCGCCGCAGCCTGCGGCGATTGCTGCTCCAGGCTCAAGCCGACGTACTCGTCTATGAGCACTTAGGCGTCGTGATTGCCGACATCGTCGTGCTGTACCGCCGCAACTCCCCGCGCGCACGGCTATACTCGCTCATCGTGCATCCGGACCACCAAGGTCGCGGCATCGCGGCAACCCTGCTGCGCGCCGCCGAACAGAGCGCGTGGCGGCGCGGCAGCGATGCCCTGTCGCTGGAAGTGCGCAGCGACAACGCCGCTGCTCTGCGCCTATACCAAAAATGCGGCTTCCAACCCGTCAGGCAAATCCCCGGCTATTACCAAGACCACAGCTCTGCGCTGCACATGCACAAACTCATCGCATAAGCACTGTTGCTCCATGGCAAAGCAGCACTCCAAGGACCCGGAGATCAACCAATCCCTACAGCGCTCGATACGCGACGGGGTTGCCTACTCCGTAATGTCCGGCAGCGGCGAGACTTACCTCTCCGCCTACGCGCTGTTCCTGAAGGCCAGCGTCACACAGATAGCGCTGCTCGCCGCCCTGCCACCGTTGCTCGGCTCGTTCGTGCAACTCGGCTCCGCCTGGTTCGGTAAGCGCTTAGGCAAACGCAAGATCATCATTCTAAGCGGTGTGATACTCCAGGCCGCGCTGTGGCTGCCAATCATCTGGTTGCCTTATGCGTTCCCGTCCTACGCCGTACCGATACTGCTGATCTGCGTAATTCTCTACTACGCCGCCGGCCATGTAGCCACACCCGTGTGGAGCAGTCTGATGGGGGATCTGGTGCCCAGCGGCAACCGCGGCCGGTATTTCGCGCACCGTACCGCGCTCATGAATCTCAGCTCCTTCCTCGCCCTGGTCGGCGCCGGGGCGCTGCTGCATTATTTCCAAGCCAGCCACGAAACCCGGCTCGGCTTCACCCTGCTATTCAGCTTCGCGGGACTGGCTCGTCTGCTCTCCGCCTACCATATCAGCCACATGCTCGAACCGCCACATCCGGTAAGCAAGGACGCGGGCACATCCCGCGAGAAAGGATTATGGCAGCGTCTCAGGCGTTCCAGCTTTGCACGCTTTTCGATATTTTTCGCGCTGATGAATTTCGCCGTGTACATCGCCTCGCCGTTCTTCGCCGTATACATGTTGCGCGACCTGCACTTTTCCTACCTGCAATTCATGGGCACCGCCGCCGCGGGTGTGATGGCGCAATTTCTCACCCTGCGCGGGTGGGGCCGTATCAGCGATAGTTTCGGCAACCGGCTGATTCTGATCGTCGCCGGTTCGATCATTTCCGTGCTGCCCATGTTGTGGCTGGTGTCCGCAAACTATTGGTATATTGTAGGCGTGCAGATGCTGGCCGGCTTGAGCTGGGCGGGATTTGGTCTGAGCGCGAGTAATTTCGTTTATGATGCGGTCGCACCCAGCAAGCGCGCCATGTACGTGGCGTTCAACAGCGTGATGAGCAGCAGCGGGGTGTTTCTGGGCTCCTTGCTGGGCGGCTACCTCGGCCAGCACCTGCCGACCCAGATAGTGCTACTCGGTCACTCGATTAGCTGGAGCAGCGCCTTAAGCTGGGCGTTTCTCATCTCCGCCCTCACGCGCATCGGCATCATGACCCTATTCATTCCGCAGCTGCGCGAGGTGCGCGCTGTCCCTCCACTGTCCGCGCGTAATCTCATCCTGCGCGTGCCGCAATTGAGCGCATTCACCGATCTCTTATTCAACCTGTTTACCCTTGGCCAACGCAAACCTGTGACCGGCAAGGAGATGCTTAAGCACCCCGTCAATAGAGAACCAGAAAAGAAATAGCTGGTGTCGGTACTATTTTCTATTTATTATTCTCCGGGTTCCCCATTTTCCCTTTCTCCTTATTCTCTTGTATCTGGATTTACATGGCCCAATACATCTACACCATGAGCCGCGTCGGCAAGGTTGTGCCGCCGAAACGCGAAATCCTCAAGGACATTTCCCTGTCGTTTTTCCCCGGCGCCAAGATCGGCGTGCTGGGTCTGAACGGCTCCGGCAAATCCACGCTGCTGCGCATCATGGCGGGCGTGGATAAAGATTATCTTGGCGAGGCTCGTCCGCAGCCGGGGATACACATCGGCTTCCTGTCGCAGGAGCCGCAACTCGATCCTAAAAAAGACGTGCGCGGCAACGTCGAAGAAGGTATCGCCGAGGCCAAACGTCTGCTGGACCGCTTTAACGAAGTCAGCATGCGCTTCGCCGAGCCGCTCAACGATGACGCTATGAATGCGCTGCTCGAAGAGCAAGCCAAGCTGCAAGACGCGATAGACGCGGCCGGCGCCTGGGAACTGGAACGCACCCTGGAGATCGCCGCCGACGCCTTGCGTCTGCCACCGTGGGAAGCGGATGTGACCAAGATCTCCGGCGGCGAACGCCGCCGCGTCGCGTTGTGCCGCCTGCTGTTGTCCAAACCCGACATGCTGTTGCTCGACGAGCCCACCAACCATCTCGACGCCGAATCCATCGCCTGGCTGGAGCGTTTTCTGCACGAGTATTCGGGCACCGTGGTCGCGGTAACGCATGACCGCTATTTTCTCGACAACGTCGCGGGCTGGATACTGGAATTGGATCGTGGTCACGGTATCCCGTGGCAGGGCAATTATTCTTCATGGCTGGAGCAAAAGCAAAAACGCCTGGAGATTGAAGAGAAACAGGAGACTGCGCGGCAACGCGCCATGAAGGCCGAGCTGGAGTGGGTGCGCACCAATCCCAAGGGCCGGCACGCCAAGAGCAAAGCGCGTCTGGCGGCCTTCGATGAACTCGCCTCCCAGGAAACGCAGAAACGCAACGAGACCAAGGAATTGTATATCCCGCCCGGACCGCGCCTCGGCGATCTTGTCGTGGAGGCAAAAAATCTGCGCAAGGGTTACGGCGACCGGCTGCTGATCGATGATTTGAGTTTCAGTCTGCCGCGCGGCGGCATCGTCGGCATCATCGGCCCCAACGGAGCCGGCAAGACGACCCTGTTTCGCATGATCGCCGGCCAGGAAAAACCCGATGGTGGCACCTTGCGCATCGGTGACACGGTGCAGCTGGCCTATGTGGATCAGTCGCGCGACTCGCTGGACGGCAAGAAAAATGTCTGGGAAGAACTCTCCGACGGCCACGACATCATCACCGTCGGCAAATTCGAAATGCCATCACGCGCTTACGCGGGGCGCTTTAACTTCAAGGGCACCGATCAGCAAAAACTCGTCAAGGATTTATCCGGCGGCGAACGCAACCGCTTGCATCTGGCGAAACTGCTGAAGAGCGGCGGCAATGTATTGTTACTCGACGAGCCCACCAACGATCTGGACGTGGAAACCTTGCGCGCCCTGGAAGAAGCCCTGCTCGGCTTCCCCGGCTGCGCGGTGGTCATCTCCCACGACCGCTGGTTTTTAGACCGCATCGCCACCCACATGCTCGCCTTCGAGGGCGAAGGCGCCGTGGTCTGGTTTGAAGGCAACTACGCCGACTACGAAGCCGACCGTCACCGCCGCCTCGGCACCGATGCCGATCAACCGCACCGGCTGAAATATAAAAAGCTTACTCAGTAATTGGGGCTGAGCGATGCGAACCTCAATATTATTTTGCATCATGCCATTGTTGGGGTTATTTCATTTATCCCAACCTAAGTCTGATCCCACTTTCCCCCTTTTTCTCCTCGCCACTTTTCCGTTAGTTGTTTATTCCAGCTCGCGTAGGGCGATGTGATGGTCTCCTCCCCCCTCCTCAATACGCTTTTCCCCATGCAAATAAAAAACGGGCGCCGAGGCGCCCGTAAATTCACCCTATATGGAGTGGGAGTAACCGGATTATAGGTTATAACCGCGTTCGTTGTGTTGCGAGAGGTCCAGGCCTTCGGTCTCTTGTTCTTCGTTGACCCGCAAGCCCATCACGGCGTCCAAGACCTTGAGGATGACGAAACTCACCACCCCGCACCAGATAATGGTCATTAATACGCCTTTGAATTGGATGAAGACCTGCGCGCCGATAGCGAGGTCGGCTTTGGAACCACCCAAGCTCGCCGCGGCGAACACACCTGTCAGCAACGCGCCGACCATGCCGCCTATGGCGTGCACGCCGAAGGCGTCGAGTGAGTCGTCATAACCCATGGCGCGCTTCAAGCTGGACGAGGCCCAAAAGCAGATCACGCCGGCCGCTGCGCCGATGGCAATCGCGCCCATCGGACCGACGAAGCCCGAAGCGGGGGTGATGGCGACCAGGCCCGCGACGGCGCCGGTGACGATACCGAGCACACTGGGCTTGCCGTGTTTCAGCCATTCGGCGAACATCCAGCCGAGCGCCGCGGTAGCGGTGGCGATCTGGGTCACGGCCATCGCCAGGCCGGCGGTGCCGTTCGCCGCGACCGCGCTGCCGGCGTTGAAGCCGAACCAGCCGACCCACAGCAGACAGGCGCCGGTCACGGTGAGCGTGAGGTTATGCGGCGGCATGGCGGTGGTCGGAAAACCCTTGCGCTTGCCGAGCACCAGTGCAGCGGTCAGACCCGCGATACCGGCGTTGATGTGCACGACGGTGCCGCCGGCGAAGTCCAGCACACCCCAATCCCACATCAGGCCGCCGTCGCCGCTCCACACCATGTGGGCGATGGGGGCATAGACCAAAGTCAACCACAGGCCCATGAACCACAGCAACGCGGAAAATTTCATGCGCTCGGCGAAAGCGCCGACGATCAGTGCGGGTGTGATAATGGCGAAGGTCATCTGGAAGGTGAAGAACACCGTCTCCGGGATCGTCATCGTCAATGAGTCCACGCCGACCCCCTTCATGAAGGCCTTGTTAAGACTACCGAAGAAGGAATGCAGGTTGGTGACGCCCTTTTCCATGCCGCCGGTATCGAAGGCGAGGCTATAGGCGAACAGTGCCCACAATACCGTGACCAGCGAGGTAATGGCGAAACACTGCATCAGCACCGACAACACATTTTTGGTTCGCACCATACCGGCATAAAACAACGCCAGGCCGGGTATGGTCATGAGCAGCACCAACGCGGTGGAGGTAAGCATCCAGGCGGTGTCACCCGAACTCAGTGTGGGCGCCGCGGCGGGCGCCGCAGCAGGGGCCTCAGCCGCCGGGGCAGCAGGCGCCGCCGCTTCTTCGGCCATCGTCCACAACGAGAATCCCAAGCCGATGACCAGCAGCAGGACGCTCCAGATCGTTTTGTTTTTAAAAAACTTCATGTGGTTATCCCTCATCATCACAGTGCGTCCTTGCCGGAATCGCCCGTACGGATTCGCACAACTTCTTCAAGATTAAAGACGAAGATCTTGCCGTACCACATCTTGCCGGTGTTGGCGGCCTTGCAAATGGCCTCGAGGACGCCACCGACAAGGTCCCCGGGACCTGCACCTGCACGCTTAAATTCATGTACACATACAATCACATAACCGCGAGCGGCG
>JACXTT010005133.1_pt1 | contig 19137 bp, 15 predicted proteins | sample 9270951 | NCBI WGS metagenome assembly JACXTT01 (sample SAMN15532306, study PRJNA645909) | rock metagenome | isolation source: weathered quartz diorite | place: Puerto Rico | collected 2017-06-21 | reverse complement strand
CTCGGGACGCAGATCGAGCAGCTGCCCGATCGCCATCTGGTCCGCCGTCTGGAACTGCTCGCCGTTCCACACCTCGCAGCCTTGCGGCCCGAGCGCCACCACGCAGTTCATCGGCTCCATCGACGCGTGCGCGAGGAACGGGAATTCGTAGGCCGCCGCGATGCGCTTCGCCGCGCTGCCGAGCGCGGCGTCGACGTCGCCCTGCTTGTGCGCCACCGCGCCCGGCGTGACCGCGAGGCGCTTGTACTCGGCCATGATCTCCGCCGAGCCGAGGCGGAAGGCGCCCGTCTCGTCCCATTCGCCGACGAGCGCGTCACGCCCCCGCTTGGCGGTCCAATAGTCCATTGCGAGCACCGCGACGCCATTGGTCGCCGGCGTTGAAAATGCGACGACGTCCAGCACACCGGGAATTTCCTTCGCCTTGCTCGCATCGAACCGAGCGAGCTTCGCGCCGTAGCGCGGCGGATGCAGCACCACCGCGGTCAGCATCCCCGGCAGCTTCACATCCTGCGTGAAGATGGCCGTGCCGGTGGACTTGGCCCGCGCATCCGTGCGCGTCGGTGCTGCTTTACCGATGTAGACGAAGTCCTTCGGGTCCTTGAGCGGCACATCGGCTGGCACCACTTGCGTCGAAGCCGCCGCGGCGAGGTCGCCGAACTTGGCGCGCTTCTTCGACTTGCGGTGCTCGACCACCCCTTTCGTCACCGTGATTTCACTTGCGGGCACGCGCCAGCGCTCGGCCGCGGCGCCGAGCAGCATCGCGCGCGCGGTGGCGCCCGCTTTGCGCAGCTGCTCGTACGAATTCGCGAGCGCAGTGCTGCCGCCCGTGCCCTGCGCTTCGCCCCAGAATAAGTTGTTGTAGCGCTTGGCGTCAGCGGGCGCGCCCTCGACGCGCATCTGCGACCAGTCCGCATCCAGCTCTTCCGCAACCAGGGTTGGCAGGCCGGTGTACGTGCCCTGGCCCATCTCTAGGTGCTTCACGACCACGGTGACGGTGTTGTCCGTGCCGATGCGCACGAACGCGTTCGGCTCCAGGCTTGCGCCCGGTTGAGCGATCGCCTCTGGAAGCGCTACGGCGATCACGAGCGCGCCGCTCGTCTTGAAGAAGTCGCGCCGGCTCAGATTCGCGATCATGCCAGCCCCTTGGCCGCGCGCTTGATCGCCGCGCGGATGCGAGGATAGGTGGCGCAGCGGCAGATATTGCCGGACATCGCCTCGTCAATCTGCGCGTCGCTCGGCTGCTTGTTCGCGTTCAGCAGCGCGGTGGCGCTCATGATCTGCCCCGATTGGCAATAACCGCACTGCGGCACGTTCTCCGCCACCCAGGCTTCCTGCACCAGGCGGCCGGTCTTGAAGTGGCCGATGCCCTCGATCGTGGTGATGCGCCGGCCGGTGACCGCGGCGAGCGGTGTGACGCAGCTGCGCGTCGGCTTGCCGTCGACGTGCACCGTGCAGGCGCCGCAGAGCGCCATGCCGCAGCCGAACTTGGTACCGGTGAGCTCGAGGAAGTCGCGCAGCACCCAGAGGAGCGGCGTTTCGGCATCGGCATCGACCGTCATCGGCTTGCCGTTGACGCTAAGCGGAGTCATGCGAGTGTTTCCCGTGGAGTTGAAGCGCTGATACGAACTCTACTCTTTTCAAGGTTCGGCAAACCGCAGCGGCGGATATTCGCGGCTGTATTGCGGTCCGGCGATGAACGCCTTCGGGTCGTACTTCCAGAACTGGCTGACGTCCCGGTAAGTGGCGACGGTGACGTTGACGAGCGCGCCGTCCCTGCGCTCGACCTTGCGGATGTAGACGTTGAGGATCGGCTTGCCGTATTCGTCCAAGCGCAGCGGTCCCATCGGGCCGTGGTCGAGCTTCACGTCGTGCAGCGCCTTCACGAACGCGGCCTTGTCCTCGAACTTGCCCTGGATCATTTTCATCGCCTGCTCGATCCAGAGGCCCGAGGTGTAGGTCGCCGCGGTGTAGAACCCCGGCGTCACGTTGTATTCCTTGCGGATGGCGGCGACGAAACGGTGATTGTCCGGCGCGTCGTGATCCACCGCGTACCAGCTCGCGGTATAGACGCCGAGCGCCTCGTCGCTCATGTTCTTGAGGATGCCCTCGTCCGTGAGCGTCGGGTTACCGAAAGCAGTGGGCTTCAGCCCGTACTCCCGGTACGCGCGCAGGAAGCGCAGCGGATTGGAGCCGGCGAAGCCGGCGTAGACGCCGTCGACGTTGCTCTTGAGCTGCCCGATGAACGAGCCGTAGTCCGGCGCATTCAGCGGCGGCCAGAGCTTCTGCACGATCCTGCCGCCCGCGTCCTCGAAGGCCTTCTGGAAGCCGGCCGCGCCTTCGTGGCCGTAGGTGAAATCATCCGCGATCATCGCCATGCGCTTCACGCCGAGCTTGGTCGCCGCATAGTCGCCGAGCGGGTACATGGCCTGCGCCGCGGTGCCGTACGTGTGGATCACGTAATCGCTCTGCTTGCGCTGCGCCAGATCGTTCTGCGCCGCCGACATCGGCGGCAGCAGCGGCACCTTGGCCTGCAGCACATAGTCGTCGAGCGCGAGCGCCTCGAACGTCGCGAGCGGCCCGAGCAGGACGTGCACCTTCTCGCGCTCGACCAGCTCCTGCGCCTTGGTCTTCGCCTGCGCAGGCTGCCCGGCGGTGTCGGCGAAAAAGATCTGCACCTTGCGCCCGGCGAGCGTGTTGTTGCGCTCCTTCAGGAACAGGTTGATGCCTTCCTCCATCTGCCGGCCGCCCGCAGCAAGCGGGCCGGTGCGCACGGTGAGAAAGCCGATGCGCAGCGGCTCCTGCTGCGCTGCTGCAGCCGTTGCGAGCGATACGCCGACGAGCGCGGCGATGATGGTCTTCATGGGGATCCCCTTTCGGCGAGCATAACAGCCGCGGACGCGTCTAATTCCGTACTTAGTTCGAAATACTTATTACGTACTAAGTACGGAATTACGGCGACGGCGGCTCAGCGGCCTTAAGGGTGTGCGCGCCGACGCCGAGGAGCCGCACCGGCCGCTCGCCCGCCGCGGTGCGCTCGAGCAGCATCTGGGCGCGGTTCACGAGATCCGGGCGCGAGTCGGTGAAGTACTCGGTCGTATGGCTGCGCGTTACGGTGGTGAAGTTGTCGTAGCGCACCTTGATCGTGACGGTGCGCGCGCGCAGGCCCTTGCGCTTGAGATCGCCCGCCACCTCCTCGGCGAGGAGCTGGATCTGCTGGTTGATCTCGCGCAGATCGGTGAGGTCTTTGGCATAGGTGGTCTCGCACGACAGCGACTTGGTCTCGCGATTCGGCTCGACCGGCCGGTTGTCGCGCCCATGCGAGAGCTCGACCAGCCAGTCGGCCAGGCTGCCCACCGTCTTTGCCAGCATCTCGCGATCCGCCGTGCGGATCTCGACCAGGCGCCCGATGCCGATCGCGCGCAGCTTCTTCGCGGTGACCGGGCCGACGCCCCAGAGTGCTTCCACCGGCAGCTTCTGCAGGAAGGATTCAACCCGCTCCGGCGCGATCACGGTGAGCCCGTCGGGCTTCTGCCAGCCGGAGGCGATCTTCGCCAGGAACTTGTTCGGCGCGACGCCCGCGGAAGCGGTGAGCTGCAGCTCGCGCCGGATGGTTTCCTTTATGCGCTGCGCCACGTTCATCGCGAGCGGCTCGCCCCACAGGTTCTCGGTGACGTCGAGATACGCTTCGTCGAGCGACAACGGCTCGACCAGCGCCGTCGCCGAGTGCAGGATCTGCATCACCTTTTGCGACGTTTCCCGGTACTTCGCGAAGTCGGGCGGCACGATCAGCAGGTCGGGGCACAGGCGCACCGCGCGCGCCATCGGCAGCGCCGAGCGCACGCCGTACTTGCGCGCCTCGTAGCTCGCGGCGGCCACGACGCCGCGCTGCTCGGGTGAGCCGCCGACGGCGAGCGGCTTGCCGCGCAGCTCGGGGTTATCGCGCTGCTCGACGGACGCGTAGAACGCGTCCATGTCGATGTGGATGATGCGCCGCGGCTGGTCAGCCAAGCTTGGCGGTGAGGTACCTCAGGCGGCCGGCAAGCGAGGTGAGCATCGTGTCGGCGAACTCGGGGCTGGTCTTGACGAGCGCGAGGAACGCCGTGCGGCCGATCGGCTGCAGCGACGAGTCGATCTCAGCCGTCGCATCGGCGATGCGCTGCGCTGCCGGGTCGATGAGCGCCACTTCGCCGAACACGCCGCCCGGGCCGAGGCGCTCGACGATGCGCCCGCCGATCGAGATGCGCACCCGGCCTTCTACCACCGCGTACATGCGCATGCCCTTCTGGCCCTCGGCGACGATGGCGGTGCCTTCCTGGTAGAACACCGGCGGGTCGTCGGCGAGCCCCTGCACCAGCTTGGCGAGCACGCCCGGATCGAACGCGGCCGACTCCTTGAGCTCGGCCTCCGGCGAAAGCGCGCTGTCCTGCTTCAGCTCCGCGATTCGCCCGCGCAGCCGGTTGATCATCACGCTCATCAGCATCACGGCGAACTCGGGCGTCTTGCGCAACCCCGCCTGGAACTCACGGTCATCGAGCGCGATCACGCGGCAGGCGGTATTCGCGATCGCGGATGCGCTGCGCGGCGCGCCGGAGATCACCGCCATCTCGCCGAAGATCTCGCCGGGGCGCACGCGGCCGAGATTCTTGCGGCCGGCGACGAGGCCGACTTCGCCTTTCAGCAGGTAGTAGACCTTGTTGCGCTTGAGCAGCGGGATCTCGCGCTCGTTCTCGGCGAAGATCTTCGCGCCTTCGGCGATCACCTCCGGCCGGCCAGCGGCCTTGAAGAATTGCAGGGCGATTGCCGGATCGTAGGTAGCGACTTGCTCGGTCATCGGGACTCCCCCGGGCAGTAAGATGCCACGAAACCGCCCGAGGAGGCACCATGCAAGGCAAGATCGGCCTCGAAGAGCATTTCGCAATTCGGGAAACGCTGCAGGATTCAAAGGGCTTCCTCGCCGATGCGACCTGGCCGGAGCTCGAGTCGCGGCTCCTCGACCTCCAGGAGCGGCGCCTCGCCGAGATGGACCGGCACGGCATGCAGATGATGATCCTGTCGCTCAACGCCCCGGCGATCCAGGCCATCGCGGACGCAAAGCGCGCCGCCGAGCTCGCGCGGCGTGCCAATGACTTCCTGGCGCGCGAGGTGGCGAAGCGACCCGACCGGTTCCAGGCGCTGGCGGCGCTCGCGATGCAGGACCCGGACGGCGCGACGCGCGAGCTGGTGCGCTGCGTGAAGGAGCTCGGCTTCCGCGGCGCGCTGGTGAACGGCTTCTCGCAGGTCGGCGACCCGAACTCGACAGTCTATCTCGACGACGCGCGCTATCGCGGCTACTGGGCCGAGTGCGAGCGGCTCGATGTACCGTTCTATCTGCACCCGCGCAACCCGCTGCCGTCGGCTTCGCAAATCTACGAGGGCCATCCTTGGCTCCTCGGCCCGACGTGGGCATTCGGGCAGGAGACTGCGGTGCATGCGCTGCGGCTGATGGCCGCCGGCCTCTTCGACCGGCATCCACGGCTGCAGATCATCCTCGGACACCTGGGCGAAGGCCTGCCCTACAGCATCTGGCGCGCCGACCACCGCAATGCCTGGACCAAGGCGCCGCCGCGCTACCCGGCGAAGGAGAAGCTGGGCTTCTATTTCCAGCGCAATTTCTACCTGACGACCTCGGGCAACTTCCATACGCCGAGCCTGGTGTGCGCCATGCTCGAGATCGGCGCCGACCGCATCATGTTTTCGACCGACTGGCCATTCGAGAACGTCGACCACGCGGCCGTCTGGTTCGACTCCTGCGCCATCAGCGAAGCCGACCGGCAGAAGATCGGCCGCGACAACGCGCGGCGGCTTTTCAAACTGGCCTGACGTCGTACCATAGCCGCCTGGAGGAGGGGTCATGGCGTTGCGCTGGCCGCTGGCGTTGCTCTGGCTTTGCGTGGTTGATGCCTCGGCGCAGGCTCCGGCCGGAGCGCCGGTTCCCGCCGACGTGAGTCCGCTCTACGTGGTCACCTACCTCGAGCTGCGGCCCACCGCGCAGAGCGAGGGCGCGGCGCTGCTCAGATCCTGGCAGGAGGCGCAGCGCCGGGCGCCGGGCAACCTGCGCGCCGAGCTCGCACGCAGCCCGACCCGACCGGGCCAGTTCGTGATCATCGCGGCCTGGCGCGACAAGGCGGCATACGACGCGGCCGCGACCGCCACGCAGGAATTGCGCGACAAAGCGCAGGCGCTGCGTAACAGTCCCGCGGACGATCGCTTCCACAGCGGGTTCTCCACCGGCAAGCTCGACACGCCGCGCGGTGCGCTCTACGTCGTGACCCACGTGGATGTGGTGCCGCCGCGGCGCGAGGACGCGCAGGCGGCGCTCAAACTGCTGGCGGACGCAAACCGCGCGGCGGAGGGCAATCTTCGCTACGAAGTGCTGCAGCAGACCAATCGTCTCAACCATTTCACCCTCGTCGAGATCTGGCGCTCGCGCCAGGCGTTCGACGCCAACAGCATGTCGCCGCACCAGCGCGAGTTCCGCGACAAGCTGGTACAGATGACCGGCGCGCTCTACGACGAGCGCCTTTACGAGAGCCTTGACTAGGTCTTAGGCGCCGAGCTTGCGTAGCTGCAGGAACTCGCGCCGGGTCTTCGGCCCGTACGTGAGGAAGTGCGGGTCGCGCTCGTCGCTCGCCTTGCGCACGCTCGGCGCGACGCTGTACACCCTGGCGGCGTTCAGGCCGAAGATCTTCGCGCGCAGCCGCGGCGTCATCTGCGCGTAGCCGTATTTGTCGCGCAGCTCCGGTCCGATCTGGAAGGTGCGGAAGGCCAGGATCTGGTCCTGCGGCGAGCCGTACCAGATCGAGTCGGTGCCCCAGAGCACGTTGTCTTCGCCGCAGTACTTGATCAGCTTGCCGAGCGCGTGCGCCGCCTGCTCGGGCTCGCGCATCAGGAAGCGCCAGGTGCTGCCGAGCTCCGCGTAGACGTTCGAGTTGGGCGCCACGCCGTTCTCGATGAGCGAGCGCACCAGCGTATCGATGCCGTCGCGCTGCGCCGCGGCATCGTAGGGCTGCTCCTTCACGCGGGTGACGAAGCCCGAGTGGTAGACGAGGAACTTCACGTCCGGAAAGCGCTTCGCCACGACGCCGATGTCGCTGCACTGGCTGTGCTCGTAGGACTGCGGGCCGAAGGGCAGGCCCTTGTGCACGCACACCACCTTCACGCCGAGCGCGCGCGCCTTCTCGATGAACCGCGTGCCGACCTCGTCGGACAGGAAAAAGCCGCTGCCGTTGGGTCCGAACTGCGTGTAGGTCTTCCACGCCGCGACGTGCCAGCGCTCCTTGAGCTCGTCCATGCGCTGCATATCGCGCGGCTCGTTCGGCTGCACGCGCCCATGCACCAGCAGCCGCTTGCCCATGCGATCCACGATCTCGCGCACCGCATCGGCCGCCTGGATGGTGAGCGGCTCGGAATCGGGGGCGGAGGGTACGAAGGAGAGCACCATCATGTCGGTGTCCGAGTCGCGGAACACGTCCTTGACGAACTCGTCCGCGCCGAGGCACTCGAGCGGCGCCTTGCCGCAGGCGGTCTTCGGCGCAAAGCTGAACGCGTTGGGCGAGACCTTCCTGGTCCAGGCGCCGCTCGGGTCGACGAAGTGGCCCTGCACGTCGAAGATGAATTCGCGTTTCGCGCCGACCGCCGCTTGCGCCAGCGGTTCATCGACCGCCGCCTCGGCCGGCAGCTCGAAATAGCCTTGGCTGCTGGCGTTCGCGCGGTTGAATGCGAGCAGCGTGCTCGCCGCGCCGCAGGCCGAGACCAGGAACCCGCGGCGGCTCAATCCCAGCCGTCTGGCATTCGCGTCCGCCACCTGGTGCGCCAGCCGGTTTGCCAGCCGGTTGCGTGGCGACAAAGGCACCGGCGCGAATTCGCCGTTGGAGGTGCTGTCGAGCTTGATGGGGAGCCGCCTGCCGTCGCGATCGATCATGGTTGCCTCCAGGGCCGCGGGAAGGCGGCCGGACTCGCGTTGCCGTCGCGGTCGAGCGCGACGACGCCGAAGATATAGTCGTCCTTCGAGATGCCTTTTAGCGTGTAGCGCGTCACGTTTCCCACGTCGCGCGAGTACTGCCAGGTCGGCGCGCCGGCCTCGCGCCAGACGATGCGATAACCCGCGAGGTCGGGCTCGTCGTTCGCGCGCCAGCGCAGCGTCGTGTCGTTCTCGAGCTGTACTACTTCGATGCCTGCCTCGCGCGGCACGGCCGGCGCGAGCGCGAGCGAGGCGAGGCCCGCGGCGTTGACGCGCGTCACTTTCGCGACGTAGTCGAAGTCGACGAACTGCGGCAGGTCGCCTTCCTGCACGCCGTTCAGCACGGTGACGTTCTTGTGCTGGTGGCGGTAATCCTCGGCGGGCTCGACGAAGCGCACCGCGGGATAGCCGCGCTCGAGGAACGAAAGATGGTCGCTACCGCGCAGGAAGCGATCGGGACGCGGGATGAGCCGCACCGTCATGCCAGGCACGTAGCGCTCCGCCGTGTCCTTGAGGTAGCGGCCGAGCTCGTGCGTCGGCGTGTCATGCTCGCCGCCCGAGCGTGCGATCTGCTCGAGCTCCGGTGACTTGCTGTTGATCAGCGCCGGCAGCCCGTTCGCGAACAGGCGCACCTCGCCGTCGTGCCGCTGGCCGTCCCGGCCCGTCGGGCTGCCGATGATGTCGTTCGAGATCATGCCGGCGATGTTCAACCCCTTCTTCTTCGCCTCCTCGGCCCAGTGCGCCGAGCCGAGCAACCCTTGCTCCTCGCCCGCCACCGCCATGAAGACGAGCGTCGCGTCGTAGCGCTGAAACGCCATGGTGCAGGCCATCTCCATCACCGCGGCCACGCCGGAAGCGTCATCGTTCGCGCCCGGCGCCTCGCTTTCCGGATCCATCACGTTCGTCGGCATGGAGTCGTAATGGCCGCTCACGACGTAGATGCGGTTCGCCGCCTGCGGCTGCGTCCCGGGGAGCGTGGCGACGATGTTGACGATCTCGACCGGCTGCGGCACGCGGCGGGCCGGTTGCTGAGTAAAAGAGTCGAGCTCGACGCGCAGGCGGCCGCCCGCCGCCCGCGAGCATTGGTCGAGCTCGGCCTTGATCCAGCGGCGCGCGGCGCCGATGCCGACGGTGTCGGAGTCGGTGCGCGAGAGCGTGTGGCGCGTGCGAAACGAGGCGAGCTTGCGGATGCGCGCCTCGATGTTCGCCGCCTGGATGGCGTTCAGCATGGCATCGACCGCGAGATTGCGTGCGGGCGGCTGGGCGGCGGCCGGCGCTGCGGCGAGAAAGGTGAGCAGGGCGAAGCTAGCCCTCATGCGGGCTCGCCGGCTTGGCAAGCGCGGCGGCGCCGTGTTGCTTCGGCCGCAGGCGGCGGTCCAGTGCATCCAGGTAAGTGTAGATGACCGGCACGACGACGAGCGTAAGGAGCGTCGAGGTGATGACGCCGCCGATGATCGCGCGGCCCATCGGCGCCTGCTGCTCGGCGCCTTCGCCGAGGCCCAGGGCAAGCGGCAGCATGCCGAAGATCATCGCCGTCGTGGTCATCAGGATCGGCCGCAGGCGTACCTGGCCCGCGGCGACCAGCGCCTCGCCGCGGCTCATGCCGCGGCGCTGGCCCTGGTTGGCGAAGTCGACGAGCAGGATGGCGTTCTTCGTCACCAGGCCCATGAGGAACACGAGCCCGATCATGGAGAAGATGTTGAGCGTGGTGCCGGTGAAAAGCAGCGCGAGCATCACGCCGACGATCGACAGCGGCAGCGACGCCATGATGGCGACGGGCTGCACGAAGCTGCCGAACTGCGAGGCGAGCACGATATAGATGAAGAGGATCGCCATCGCCAGCGCGCCGGCGATCGCCTTGTTCACCTCGTCCTGGTCCTCGATCTGGCCGCCGATCGCAAGGCGCAGCCCGGGCGGCAGCGGATAGGACTTGACGAGCGCCTTCACTTCCTCGCCCGCGTCACCGGCGGGACGGCCCTGCACGTTGGCGAAGAGCGCGATGCGGCGCTGCAGGTCCTGGCGGCGTATGTTCTCGGGGTTGAAGACCGGCTCGATCGTCGCCACGGAGCGCAGCGGCACGACTTCGGGCGTGCCGTCGGCGAGCGTGCGCCCGGTGGCGATGTTGAGATTGGCGACGTCGTCGAGCGCCGTGCGGTTCGCGCGTGGCAGTTGCGTGATCACCTCGTAGTTCTGGCCATCGGGCGCGAGCCAGTAGCCGGAGTTCTCGCCGCCGATGAAGGCGCGCAGCGTCGCGCCGAGCTGCGCGTGCGTGAGCCCGGCCTCGGACGCGAGCACCGGCTTGAGCCGCACGGAGAGCGCGGGCGTGCCTTCCTTGAGCGAGATCTCGAGGTCGGTCACGCCGCGGATCGCGGCGACTTTCTGCTTGAAGTCGTCCATCACGCGCTGCATCTCGGCGTCGTCGTTGCCGAGCAGCGCCACGTAGATACTCGGATTCCAGCCCACGCGCATCTCCACGCCCGGCATGGCGGCGAGGCGGGCGCGGATCGCCTGCTCGAGCTCTTTCTGCGAGCGTGCTCGCTCGCTCCTCGGCACGAGCCTCAGGTTGATGCGCGCGGTGTTCTTGCCGCCCTCGGTGCCGATCGAGGTGTCGATGACCTCGATTTCCTTGAACTCGCGCAGCGCCTGCTCGACGCGGGTGACGCGCTCGTCCGCATACTCCAAGCTGGAACCCACCGGCAGCGTCAGGCGCAGGCTGGTAAAGCTTTCGTCCGCCTGCGGCATCATCTCCGTGCCGACGATCTTCGTGAGCGGCAGCGCCACGACGAACGCGGCGGCGGCGATCGCCAGGGTCACGACGCGATGCGCGAGCGCCGCGCGCAGCAGCGCGTCGTAGAGCTGGTGCACGCGCGCGAGCAACACATCGAAGCGGCGCACCAGCGGCCCGACGACCGGCAGGTTGCGCGCCCCCTCGGGCGGGTCGCGCCACAGCGCCGAAAGCATCGGGTCAAGGGTGAACGAGACGAACAGCGAAACCACCACCGCTGCCACGACGGTGATGCCGAAGGGGAAGAAGAACTTGCCGACGATGCCGCTCATGAAGGCGATCGGCACGAACACGGCAACGATGGAAAAGGTGGTGGCGAGCACCGCGAGGCCGATCTCCTCGGTGCCCTCGCGCGCGGCGGCGTAGTGGTTCTTGCCCATGTGGATGTGGCGCACGATGTTTTCGCGCACCACGATGGCGTCGTCGATCAGAAGCCCGATGCACAGGCTGAGCGCCATCAGCGTCATGTAGTTCAGCGTGAAGCCGCAGGCATAGAGCGCGATGAAGGTCGCGATCACCGAGATCGGCAATGCGAGGCCGGTGATGATGGTGCTGCGCCAGGAGCCGAGGAACAGGAACACGATCAGCACCGTGAGGATCGCGCCCTCGATGATGGTGTGCCTCACGTTATCCGCGGAGCGCTCCACGAAGTCGGAGCTCGCGCGCAGCAGCCGCAGCTCGACGCCGGCGGGCAGCTGCTTGCGCACGTCGTCGGCGGCACGCTTCAGGTTATTGCCGACTTCGACGATGTTGGCATCCTGCGCCTTGAACACCTGGAAACTGATCGCCTGGGCGCCGTTGATGCGCGCGAGCGAGACGGCTTCGCGCTCGCCGTCGACGATCTCGGCGATCTGCGACAGCAGGATCGGCACGCCGCCTTTGCGCGCCACGACGATGTGGCCGAAGTCCTTGGGCGAGCCGATGCGCCCGTCGACGCGCACGATCGCCTCGGCGCGCTTGTTCGAGACGCTGCCCACCGGCACCGCCACGTTCGCGTTCTTGAGGGCCATTACCACCTGGTCGACGGTGAGCCCGAGCGCGATGAGCCGCGCGGGATCGACGCGCACCTGGATCTGGCGCGTCACCGAGCCGCCGAGCGCGACGCGCCCGACGCCATTCACGCGCTCGAGGCCCTTCTGCACGACCTGCTCCGCGACTCGCGTCAGTTCCCGGGCGGAGACGTTGTCGCCCACCAGGCCATAGAACGCGACCGGCTCGTCGTTCTCGTCGCCGCCGCGCTGCACGACCGGATCCTTCACATCCCGCGGAAAGCTCGCGCGGATCTGCGCCACCTTGTCGCGCGTCTCCTGCAGCACGCGGTCCTGGTCGACGTTCAGGCGGAACTCGACCCAGGTCCAACCGAAGCCTTCGTACGACGCGGAAAGCAGGCGCTTCACCCCGGCGACCGTGTTGACGGCGTTCTCGATCGGCTTCGCCACGTCGTTCTCGAACTGCTCGGGCGAGGCGCCCGGGTAGTCGACCTTGATCGCGACGAACGGCGGCCGCACGTCCGGCATTGCCTCGACGCGCAGGCGCTGGTAGGAAAAGATGCCGAGCACCGTCAGCGCGACCATCACCATCGTGGCGAACACGGGATGGTTGATCGCGACGCGCGTCATCCACATGGCGCTAGCTCGGGTTCGGGGGGATGGTCTCGACGGTCCGCGGGCCGCTCTCGCCCTTCAGCCGCGCGGGCTGGCCGTGCTGCAGGTTATCGAACTTGGTCGCGATGACATCGTCGTCGGGCGCGAGGCCCGAGAGGATCTCGATGAAATGGGCGCGCTCATCGCGCGTGCCGATGGTCACCGGGCGCCGCTCGAGCCGGTTGCGCGCGACGAGCCAGACATAGCTTTGCATCCCCTCGCCGCGTACGGCGGAGACCGGGAGCGCCGGGGCTTCGCGTTCCGCTGCCATGGTGAGGCGCACGCGGGCGAACATGCCCGCCTTGAGCAGCGAGCCTTCGTTCGCGAGCGACACGTAGACATTGATCGAGCGCGTGCCGGGCTCAGCCGCCGGGTTGATACGCTCGACCCGGCCGGGGAAGGTGCGCTCGGCAAGCCCCTCGATCTGGACGCTGCCCGGCATGCCGGGTTTGATCTTCGCGATGTCGCCGAGCGAGGCCTGCGCCTGGACCTCGAGCTCCGAGAGATCGACGAGCTGCACGAGCGGCGCGTCGAAGCCGACCTTTTCGCCCGGCTGCACATAGCGCTTGGCCACCACGCCGGCGATCGGTGCGCGCACGGTGGTGTCGTTCAGCATGATCTGCGTCTGCTCGAGCTGCGCCTTGGCAAGCTCCACCGCGGCGGCCTTCGCCTGGAAGGCGCTGTCGGAGGCCTCGTAGGCGCTCTGCGAGATGAACTTCTGCTTGTAGAGCTCGGCGTTCTGGTTGCGCGTACGCTCGGCCGTCGCGAGGTCGGCCCGCGCCGCGGCGACCGCCGCCGTGCGCTCGGCGAGCTGGGCGCGCAGGTTCGCCGTGTCGAACTCGGCGAGCGTCTGCCCGGCGCGCACGCGATCGCCTTCGCGCACCAGGACACGTTTCACTTCCGCGGCGACTTTCGCGCGCACCGTGGCCTGGGAAACCGCCTGGACTGTGCCGGGAAGCTCGGCCTCGACCGACAGGCGCCGGCGCTCGAGCCGCACGACATCGGCGGTGACGAACTCGAGCGGCGGCTTGGCGCCGCGCCGCTCGGCTTCCTCCTGGGCGTGGCGCCGCTGCAAGGTGACGGCTCCCGCCGCCACGATCGCCGTGACGGCGAGCGCCACGGCCCCCACCCACCAGCGCGTCGCGGAACTCATTAAGGCCGCGATTATCCGCGCTCCGGAGGCGTTTCTCCGTCGCAGTGCGACGAAGCGCGCCAAGCGCGGCGTGAACCGCCGCAGGCGCCGATGAAATGGATTTAGCGGTCGGCGAGCACGCGCACGCCACGGTAATAAAGGAGCAGCGCGCCCAGCTGGACGAGGTGGTAAAGGTCGTTGTGATTGAAATGCCGGTGCAGGTCGAGGCCGGTAGCCTGCACTGCCGCCGCGGCAATCGAAACGGCGACGCCGGCCACGATCCAGCGCGACCCGGGCCGCCGCCAGCCGAGCAGGTGCAGCAGCGCGACGAGCGCGAAGGCGCTGCCGGTGTCCGCGACCACCCAGATGAACCGGTCGTCGCGCCACACCCAGGTCCAATAGATCGCGAGCTTCGCCGCTGCGACGGCGAGGAGCGCCGGCCGCCACATGCCGCGCGTCGTGGCCACGGCGCTGCCCGCCACCATGGCGGCGCTGGCGACTCCCAGCACCAGCACCGTCGGCTTCCATAGCGCGGCAATGCGCAAGCCATGGTAGGTCCCGCCCAGCGCCGCGCCGAGCGCGAGCGCGATGAAGGCGACGCCCCACCAGCGCCTCGAGTCCTGCTCGCCCGCTGTTCGCAGCACCAGCACAGCCATAACCGCCGCGGCCGCCGCGAGGACGTAGTCGGTAGCGAGCGTCATCGGCTCGCTGATCATGCGGTCCTCGTCGCGTGGACGACCAGCTCGCCGCGCGCAAGGCGGAGCTCCGGATGCGCCTGCGCGAGGTCGGCGTATTCACGCAGGCGCAGGCCGCGCGCGGCGAGAAAATCGCCAAGCGCAGCGCGCGCGAGCGCCCACTTGAACGGCTCCCTCCACAGCGCGAGCAGCGCGCGCTCGAGCCAGGTCGCGTTGTGGAACGCGATGCGGCCGCCGGGCGCCGGCTCCATCACCGTGACGATGATGTCACCGTCGAGCGACGCAAGCAGGGCGTCCACTTCGGCGGCCGTGAGGTACATGAGCAACCCCTCGGCGATGTGCACGCTCGGTTGATCCGCGGGCGAAAGCACCTGGCGGAGCGGCACGCGCGCCAGATCGGCGGCAACGAACTGCAGGTTGGCGAATGCGGCGACGGCGGCGCGCTTCACCGCCTGCGTCGCGGGATGGTCCACCTCGGTGAAGCGCACGGCCGGAAACACGGGCGCGAGGCGCGCCGCAAGCGTGTCGTAGCCCGCCCCGATGACGACGACCCGCCGGCAGCCTCGCGTGATCGCGCTACGCACGGCTTGCTCGATCCAGCGCTTGCGCAGCATGAAGTGCAGCATCAGGCCGGGGATCGTGGCGCGCTCCGCGGCCCGCGCGAGCCAGCGCAGCCGCGTCGGCAGGAGCTGGCGCGCCGTCAGGCAGCGCTCGCAGATGTCGGCCGCACCAGCCGGGACGAAATGAGCGAGCGCGGGATCGCGCGAGAGGAAAACCGTGCTCGCGGCGATCAGCGCGGCGGTCGAGCTCGGCTGGTCGGCGCGCACGCCTCAGCCGAAAAACATTTTCTTGTAATGCCGGTACCAGTCGCTCTGAAAGAGCTCGGCCGGATCGTACGTGTGCTTGAGCTTGAGGAATTGCTCGAACTGCGGGAACGCTGCCTCCACCTGGCGCTGCAGCGCGTAGCGGTGGTACGTCGGGTAGTAGCTGCCGCCGTGGCGAAGGCCGATGTCGATGAGCGCGCGGAATGCGTCGGCAGCGCGGATGAGGCCGGTGCTCGTGCGCTCGACGTGCAGGTTGAAGATCACGCACGCATAGGGCTTCTTCGCCCAGGCCAGGAAGCTTTCGCGGTCCTGCTCGATCAGGCGCACGGTGCCGTAGATGATCTCGGTCCTGGAGCGCAGCGCATAAGTGCGGACCTCGCCCATGAACGCCTCGAGCGCATCGCGGTCGCAGTAGATCTCGGTGATCACCTCGGTGCCACGGTTCGGAGCGGCCGTGCGCTGGTCGATCGTGCGGTGGTAGTTGTCCGGGTAGATCGACATCTGCATCTCATCGGACCAGTACAGCTGGCCGTTGGTCGAGAGGTAGTAATCGGCGTAGCGCCGGAATGCCGCCGCCTTGTTCGTGTGGGCGAGATAGAGGAGCTCCTCCCAGTCGCGCTCGCCGAGCTCGCGCTGCGTGCGTGCGATCGGGCGCTCTTCTGCGACCGGCCGGTAGCACGAGAAGACGCCGCGGCGCAGGAAATCGGGCGACGCGTCGTCGATTGCGTACTGGAAGTCACCGTAGAGAAAGCCGTCGCGGATGCGCTCGGCGAACGCCCCCGCAAGGCCCTCGATGGTGCGCACCTCGACGACGCGCTCGAGCTGCCGCCGCGGCACGAGGCGCAGCGTGACCGAGTAGATGACACCGAACAGCCCGTAGCCGCCGATCGCCAGGCTGAAGAGCTCCGGGTTCTCGGTGCGGCTGCACTCGACGAGGCGCCCGTGGGCATCGAGGAGCTTGATCGCCTCGACGTCGGAGATCATCGGCGGCAGCGTCAGCCCGCGCCCATGCGCGTTGGCGGCGAGCGAGCCGCCCAGGGTGAGGCGATCGGCGCCGGTCTGCTTCTGGTTGAATGCCCACTTGCGCTCGGCCGGCTGCGCGGTCTTCAGCGCCTGGAGGAGCTCCGGCCATTCGATGCCGGCCTCGACCTCGATCAAGCCGCGCTCGGCGTCGAAGGAAAGGACCTTGGTGAGCTTACGGGTATCGACCAGCAGGCCGTCGGCGGCGAACGCCTGCGAGCCCATGGAATGGCGGCCGCCGGCGATGCACAGCGCGCGCTTTTCGCGCACCGCGAGCCTGAGCGCCGCCCGCACGCCGTCGAGCGTGTCCGGCTGCGCGATACGGTAGACCCAGGTCGCGGAGAGCTGGCCGTGCACATCGTTGACCAGGATGCCTTCCGGCTTCTTCGCCGCCTTCTGGCTCCACGCAAGCGACGGCCACATCGCGCCCGCCGCAGCTAGGCGCAGGAACGCCCGCCGATTGCCCATCGATCCTCTCCCGTGGTTTAGGCGCATTCTAGAATGCGCGCATGCAAGCCGACATCACCTACACGCGCGACACGGGCGAGAAGCTCGTCAACGAGACCTTCGGGCCGAACAACATCCGCCGGCGCACGAGCGGCGCGGAGGAGCGCCACCGGGTGGAGATCGCCAACGGCCGCGAGGCGCGCGACCTCGCGCTCGATGCGAACGGCTTCGTGCTGGTCGAGCACCGCACGGCGGTGCGCGACTTCTTCGACGCCGAGGAGCTTAAGCGCGTCTACTACCCTGAGGTGGTTGCCCTGATCCAGCGCGTGTCGGGCGCGGGCCGGGCGGTCGTGTTCGACCACACGCTGCGCTCGGGCAACGAGGGCGAGCGCGAAGCGAAGCTCATCCGCGAGCCCGTGCTCTCGGCGCACAACGACTACACCGAATGGTCGGGCCCGCAGCGCGTGCGCGACATCATGGGCGCGGAAGCCCAAGCGCTGCTTGGCCGGCGGTTCGCCATCATCCAGGTCTGGCGCGCCGCTTACGCAAATGCGGCCGACCCGATCCGCTCGAACCCGCTCGCCATGGCCGATGCGCGGAGCGTCGCGCCGGAAGATCTCTTGGTGGCGGAGCGCCGCTATCCCCACCGGGTGGGGCAGACCTATCGGCTGAAATACAGCCCGCGCCATCGCTGGTTCTATTTCCCCGAGATGCGCCGCGACGAGGCGATCGTCTTCAAGGTGTACGACTCGGCCACGGATGGCCGCGCGCGCTTCACCCCGCACACCTCGTTCGACGATCCGGCGACGCCGCCCGGCGCGCCGCCGCGGCAGAGCATAGAAGCACGCGCGCTCGCTTTCTTCTAATCAGGGACAGTCCCTATTTTTCTCATTTGAGGGGCCGCTCGGGCTTCTTCGCCAGCACGAAGAAGAGCGAGCCGAGGCCCGCCAGCAGGGCGAGGATGGTGAATCCGGTGCGATAGCTGCCGGTGAGATCGGCGAACGCGCCGGCGATCATCGGCCCGCCGACCTGGCCGACCACCACGATCATGAGCGAGAGGCCGAGGATCATGCCGATGGCGCTGCGGCCGAAGTAATCGGCGCGCAGCGCCTGCATGAAGGGGCCGCGCAAGCCCCAGGCCGCGCCGTGCAGCACGGCAAAGGCGAGCACCATCGGCGCGTTCCAGGCGTAGGTGAGGAGCAGCAGGCCGCTCATATGCATCAGCATGCAGCAGGCGGCGATCAGCCGCTTCTCGTAGCGATCGCCGATCAGCCAGCCGATGCAAACGCCGCCGATCTGGCTGAGCGTGAGCAGCGTGTAGACGAACGAGGCCTGCTCGAGCGTGTAGCCGAGGCCCTGCTTCATGTGCGTGATCGAGTGCACGCTCACCGCGTGCACCACGAAAAGCGCGAAGCCGTGGCCGAGCGAAAGCAGCCAGAAGGCGCTGGTGCGCAGCGCTTCGCCCGCGGTGAAATCGCGCCGCGGATCGGGCGCGGCTGCCGCGCCGGCGACAGCGGGCGCCGCCGGCGGCAGGCCGTCGACGGTATAGCCGTGGTCCTGCGGCCGCCGCTTGATCACCATGGCGATCGGCAGGCCGACGAGGATCGCGATGACGCCGGAGGCGAACGCGGTGATGCGCCAGCCGTACGTCGAGAGCGACCAGGCGACGGCCGGCACCGAGATGCCGCCGAGCGCGAGCCCGATCGACATCGAGGAAAGGGCGCGCGCCCGCCGGCGCTCGAACCAGTGGATGAGCGCCACATTGATCGGGAAAAGGCCGCAGCAGCTCGCGCCGATCGCGATGACGAGGAACGCGCCGTAGAACGCAAGCAAGCTGTCAGTCTGGCTGAGGAGCATCAGCCCGCAGCCGAAGACGACGATGCCGAAGCGGATGATGCCCTGCGGGCCGAAGCGGTCGATCAGCCAGCCGAGCAGCGGGCCGAGGATCGCCGCTTCCATCTGCTGGAGCGCCGCGGCGCCGGAGAGCGCGGTCTTGCTCCAGCCGCGCTCGGCCTGCAGCACGGCGACGTAGGCGCCGAAGGATTGCGTCATGAGGCCCGCGAGCAGGAACTGCAGGCTGGCGCCGGCGCCGACCATGTACCAGCCGTAGAAGAAGCGCTTAGAATCGCGCGCCTGCCCTAGGGAGTCCTCCGTCATGACCATTTCAATGTATCAGGCTTCGGCGCCGCGCTTTGCCAACATGCTGCGCAATCTCTCTGCGCTCATCGAGAAAGCGGATGCGCATTGCGCGGCGAAGAAGATCGATCCTGCCGCGCTCACCGCCTTCCGGCTCTACCCGGACATGTTTCCGTTCACGCGCCAGGTGCAGATCGCCTGCGACACGGCGAAGGGCGCGGTGGCGCGGCTCGCGGGTGTCGAGATCCCGAAGCACGAAGACCTCGAGCAGACCTTCGCCGAGCTGAAGAGCCGCATCGCGAAGACCATCGACTTCGTCGAGTCGGTGAAGCGCGAGCGCATCGACGGCTCGGAGGAGAAGGAGATCGTCCTGCCGATGCGCAGCGGCGAGCGCCGCTACAAGGGCATGCAGTACCTACTCGGGTTCGCGTACCCGAACTTCTATTTCCACGTCAC